>CAACWV010000337.1_pt1 | contig 11751 bp, 14 predicted proteins | sample 2275731 | NCBI WGS metagenome assembly CAACWV01 (sample SAMEA5312473, study PRJEB27640) | indoor metagenome | biome: indoor environment; feature: uncontrolled; material: tiles wood | place: Germany | collected 2014-07-07 | reverse complement strand
CCCGCGAGAGATCGCACCCTGCCCGCGAGGGGTCGCTGATGCCGTCTTTCAGCCACTGAAAGACGGCATCAGCGACCCCTCAGCGCGGCCCGTGGGACGACGCGCGCCGGTTCAGGCCTCCCGGGGCTGGTCGAGGAGGTCGTCCGCTTCTCGGTCCGCGAGCGCACGGACATCACGACGGCCCCGGCAGATGCCAGGGCCGTCGTCGGTGCTCTCGCGCTCAGTAGTTGGCGGGCGGGTCGGAAGCCGGGAAGGACTCCCGCTCCTCCTCTTCCAACAGCTGCTCCTCGCGCTCGGACTCCGTCTGGGCGGGATGCTCCTGCTCGACGGGCTCCTGCGGGTTCTGCGATGCACTGGTCTCGCTCATGACCTGCTCCTTCCGTTCGACGATCACCTCTCCATTATCGGGCCTCCGCCCAAACGCGCGATCCGTCAGTGACCCGGCAGATCGGCACCGACCTTCTCCGCCTTCTTCAAGTGCTGGCCTGGGATAGCCTCAGCGCATTCGGCCTCCTCTGTCTGCGCCGGACCAACCGCACGACGAAAGCGACCCCGCCTTGTCCCGCACCACCCTCTTCCACGGCGCCACGGTCTTCACCGGAGAGGCCGCCTCCCCCACCGCCGAGGCCTTCGCCGTGCAGGACGGACGCTTCCTGGCGGTAGGGACGCAGGACGAGGTGCGCGCAGTCGTCGGGCTCGACGCCGTGGAGGAGGACCTGCACGGAGCCTTCGTGCTGCCGGGGTTCTGGGAGTCCCACGTGCACATGACCATGCTGGGCGAGGCCCTGGACAAGGTCTCCCTGCGCGAGTGCGCCACCCTGGACGAGATCCAGCAGCGCATCGCCGAGGCGCGGGCCGCCGACCCGCAGGCCACGCAGATCCTCGGCGCCAGCTGGTACCCGCATGCCTTCGCGCCGGGTCAGCAGCCCACGGCCGCCATGCTGGACGCGGTCGTCGCCGACATCCCCGTGATCCTGGACGCCAACAGCCTCCACGCCGCATGGGTGAACACCGCCGGGCTGGCAGCCCTGGGGATCACCCGCGAGACCCCGGATCCGCTGGGCGGTCAGATCGTGCGCGATGCCTCCGGCGAGCCCACCGGGCTGCTGCTCGAGAACGCCGCGATCGAGTACGCCTGGGGGTATCAGGCCGCGCATTCCACGGAGGCGGATCAGGACCGCTTCCTGGACAACGCCTTCCGCTCCTACCTGTCCAGCGGCACCACGGGCGCCACGGACATGGGCTTCAGCGACTCGGACCTGGCGGTCTTTCGTCGTCGGCTGGAGCGCGACGGCCGCCTGCCCTTCCCCGTCGACGCCCACTGGCTGCTGCGCCCCACCGGCGACCCGGAGGCGGATCTCGCGGAGGTCGAGCGGGTGGCCGCGATCCGCGACGAGGTGGCCGCCGAGTTCGGCACCCAGTGGCTGCGGATCGTGGGCGTCAAGCTGATCCTGGACGGAGTGATCGACGCCTGCACCGCCGCCATGCGCGCCCCGTACGTGGGCGGCGAGCTCCCCGATCCCCTCTGGGAGCGGGAAGCGGCCCTTCGGGTGACCACCGCCGCCGACGCCCGCGGCCTGCAGCTGGCGCTGCACGCGATCGGCGACCAGGCCAGCGCCCTGGCGCTTGATCTGGTCGAGGAGTGCGTGCGCGTCAACGGGCCCCGGGAGGGACGACGCCCCCGCGTGGAGCACCTGGAGTCGGTGGCTCAGGACACGATCGAGCGGATGGCGCAGCTGGGCGTGACTGCCTCGATGCAGCCGGTGCACTGCGACCCCGCCTTGCTGGACAACTGGAGGGCCATGCTCGGCGACGACCGCGCCGTCCAAGGCTTCCCTTGGCACCGCTTCCGCGAGGCCGGCGTGCCGATCGCGCTGGGCACCGACGCCCCCACCGCTCCGCATCAGGCCGCGCGCAATCTGTTCATCGCCCTGACAGCCCGCTCCGCGTTCGACGCCGGCCGGGATCCGTATCAGCCGGAGAGGGTCTTCGATCCGGCCGATGCCCTGGAGGCGCTGACGTCGGCCGGGGCCCGGGCCTCCGGGCGCGACGGCACCGGGCGGATCGCTGCGGGGCTGGCCGCCGACTTCTGCGTGCTGGATCTGAACCCGCTGACCGATGACCCCGACGAGCTGCTGGAGATGCAGGTGCTGCGCACGGTCACCGGCTGATCCGGCTGTCAGCCCTGCTGCTCGGGCTCGGACGGCATCCACACCTCGGACTGCGAGTCCTCGGGGTAGTGGTGGTCGCCCGGGATGGTCTGCATCCCGCAGCAGGCCGGCCGCGACTATGATCCAGATCACACAGACGCCGCCCGCCCCTGGCCCCCACCGGGAGCCGCACCCGCCCCCGAGCCCAGGAGCCCGCATGTCCCTCACCGACGCCCAGACCGCGCGCACAGGTCAGGAGCTGCGCCGCCATCTCGAGGTCTCGGACCTGACGCGTCAGCAGCTGTGCGAGTGGCTCGACCTGTCACCGTCCGAGCTCGAGCACGTCCTGCAGATGGACGGCCACGCCCACCCCGTGACGACCTGGCTGGTCCGCGATGCGCTCGACCAGGCGGTCGCCGAGTCGGGTGCCGACGCCGGCGGCTGGTCGGTGCTCACGGCAGCCCGGCGCCGTGAGGCCCGCCTGTGGTTCCGCCTGCAGGACGTGCCGCCTCGCGGGTGACTCCGGGCAGCCGCCCCCTCACCGACCCCATGCGATCCACAGCAGCAGGAGCGTCAGCAGGAACCCCGTGACCATGTTCAGCCACAGGAAGCGCCGCCAACCGCGGCGCGCCACCTCGCAGCGCTCATCGGGCACGTCATGGAACGGGAGGATGCTCACCAGGTACGGCACGACCAGCAGTCCGGCCAGCGCCGCGGGCCATTCCGCCGCGGCCATCACGAGCCCGGCTGCGGCGTAGAGCCCGATCGCCAGCCGGACGGTCCTGCGACCGCCGAGAGCCGTGGCGATCGACCCGATCCCCGCTTCCCGGTCGGCGATCACATCCTGCACCGCCCCGAAGGCCTGGGACGCCATGCCCCACAGGAAGAACGCGAGCAGCGAGACGGCGGCCGTCGTAGTCAGGGGCGCGCCCGTGAGCGCCAGGCCGAAGGCCGCCGGGCCCACGAAGTGGGCGGACGACGTCATGGAGTCCAGCACGGGACGCTCCTTGAACCGCATGCCAGGGGCGGAATATGCCACGACGGCCACCAGGGTGGCCACCAGGACCGCCGCTGATGCCCAGGACCCCCACCAGAGCAGCGCGAGCACGAACGGAACCGGCAGCAGGCAGGCCCACCACAGCGTCAGCCGGTGCCAGCGGGAGGCCAGCACGATGCCCTCGACCCCGCCCTTGCGGGGATTGCGCAGATCCGATTCGTAGTCGAAGACGTCATTGATGCCGTACATCAGCAGGTTGTAGGGCACCAGGAAGAAGACGGTCCCCACCACCAGCTCGGCAGTGAGCCCCCCACCGGCCATCAGATAGGCGGCCGCGAACGGGTATGCGGTGTTGACCCAGCTCAGCGGCCGGGACGCACCCACGAGCTGCCGGGCCGCTGCTGCCGTCCCCTCGGTGCGCGTCATCGGCCGCTCCTCTCCCGTTCGCCGTCATCCGCCGGCCGAGCGAGAAGCTCCCACAGGGACGGCAGCAGCAGACCGGCCGCAATCGGCCAGGCCAGGTCCTCGATCGGGGCCAGGCCCACGAACCAGCCGTGCAGCTGCGCCTCGTCGTAGCGGAAGAGGTCCACCGCGATCATGAGGCTGTCGAACACGACGGTCAGCAGCAGCAGGCCGAGGATCGTCAGGGCCGTCGTCGCCCACCAGGCAGGCCCGAGCCTGCGTCGCCAGGAGACCAGGACGGCGATGACGGCCGTCGCGGCCACGAACAGCGCGGCGAGGGCGGCATAGGTCATCGCGCACCCTCCTTCGGCAAGGCCCGGGAGCGATCGACGGCCAGCGCGATCAGTCCCCGCAGCACGAGCGTGAGGTAGCAGAGGAAGGTGATGAAGACGATCTCCTCCAGGGGCAGCTCGGGCGCCAGCATGAGCCCGGTCATCGGCCCCTGCCCCTTGCCGTAGTGCCCCGAGGCGATGGCCGCGAGATCCCACAGCAGGAAGACCGCGATCCCTGCGATGACGGTGAGCGCGCCGGCTCGCGGCGCCCGCCACAGCACCAGACGGAAGCGGCGGTCGAGCAGTGCCATGCAGCCGGTCGAGATCAGCAGGGCGCCCAGGTAGATCAGCCCCGTCATGACAGCTCCCGCGCGATCCGGTCTGCGACGATCTCGGCGCTGATCAGGCACATGGGCAGCCCGATCCCCGGGATCGTGCTCGACCCGGCGTAGTAGAGCCCGTCCACCTTCCGAGAGCGGTTGCCGGCGCGGAACATGGCGCTCTGGCCGAGGGTGTGCGCCGGACCGAGCATGCTGCCTCGCCAGGCCCCCAGGTCCTCGGAGAAGTCCGCAGGGCCCACGGTGCGGCGCACCACGATGCGCTGGGCCAGGTCCTCGTGGCCGGACCAGCGAGCCACCTGGTCGATCGCGGCATCGGCGATGGCCTCGATCCGCGGATCACCGCCGCCGTCGATCCCTCCACGTCCCAGCTGCGGGTCGGCAGGCATGGGCACGAGCACGAACAGGTTCTCCTGACCCGCCGGCGCAGCCGACGGGTCGGTGGCCGAGGGCCGGCACACGTAGACCGAAGCAGGCTCCGGCACTCGACCGTCCGCGATGGCGGCGAAGTTGCTCCGCCAGTCCCGGGTGAAGAACAGGCTGTGATGCGGCATGCGCTCCAGCGGACCGTCCACACCCAGCATCACGAGCACCGCGCCCGGACCGCTGGTGCGCCGGGCCCACCAGGATTCGGGGTAGGTCTGCAGGTGCCGGGGCAGCATCGTGGTCTCCGTGCGGTGCAGATCCGCCGTGGACACGACGACGTCTGCCGGCAGAACTCGTTCGATGCCCTCGGCATCGCGGAATCGCACCCCCGTCGCCTGCGCACGTGTCCCGCGACGGCCCCCTGCGGCTGTGCGGATCTCGGTGACCTCCGCCCCCGTGTGCAGCCGGGCTCCAGCAGCTCGGGCCAGTCGCTCCATGACGGTCATGAGCTCGCCGAAGCCGCCCTGCGGGTAGAGCACCCCGCCCGTGAGGTCCATGGCGCTCATCAGGTGGTACAGCGCAGGCGTACTGTCCGGCGAGGACCCCAGGAAGACGGCGGGATAGCCCAGGACCTGACGCAACCGCGGGTCCCGGAATCGTCGCGCCGTGAAGCGCTCGAGCGACTGCAGCAGCAGCGGGCCGAGCCGATGCGCCGATCCCAGGACGCGGCGATCCATGAAGGGCCGCAGCGAATCGAAGGATGTGTAGAGGAAGCGGGCCAGCGCCAGCTCGTAGGTGGAGCGGGCGGAGTCCAGGTAGCGCTCCAGGACGCGGCCGGCACCGGGCTCGATCTCCTCGAACCGCTCGATGTTGGTCCGGACATCGGCCGCGATGTCCAGCGGCTCGTCGTGGCCCTCGAAGAACACTCGGTACCCGGGATCAAGCTGCTGCAGATCCAGCTGCTCGCCGACGCTCGTGCCCATCAGCTCGAAGAACCGCTCGAAGACCTCCGGCATCAGGTACCACGAGGGCCCGGTGTCGAAGCGGAAGCCGTCGGCCTCCCATGTCCCGGCACGGCCGCCGACGGCCCCCCGCGCTTCCAGCAGGTCCACGGACCAGCCGCGCCGGGCCAGCAGCGCGGCCGTGGCCAGCCCCGAGATGCCCCCGCCGACGACCACAGCCCGACGTTCCCGGCTCATGGGCGGCCTCCCAGCGCACGCAGGATGATGACCGCTTTTCGCGCATCGGGCACCCGGATCCTGGTGCGCCGGATCTGCGCGGCAGGGGTGCGGCGCAGGCGCCGTGAGAGCTCGGCGAACAGCCCGTGCGCAGCACGGACCGCCCGACGGCTGTCAGGAGGCAGCTGGGCGATCGCCTCGGCGGCCACCGCGAGATCGGCGTCGATGTCATCCAGCAGCTCGTCGCGGCGGCTGTCGGTGAACGCCTCCGGATCCAGGCCAGGGAAGTACGTCCGTCCCAGCAGGTCGTGATCATCGGCCAGATCCCGCAGGAAGTTGATCTTCTGGAAGGCAGCGCCCAGCCGCTGCGCCCCGGGAGCCAGCCGCTCGTAGGCACCGCCGTCCGCCCCCAGGAAGCAGTGCAGGCACATCAGCCCGATCACCTCGGCGGAGCCGTATACGTAGTCGTCCAGGCTCTCGTCGTCATGGGTGCGCAGTCCCAGATCGGCGCGCATGGAGGCGAAGAACGGGCGGATCAGCTCCGGACCGACGCCCCGCCGTCGCGCGACGGAGGCGAAGGCCTGGACCACCAGATTGGCGCTGCGCCCGTGCTGCAGGGCTCGGAGCGTGTCGGCCTCGAGCTCCTCCAGCAGCTCGGAGCGCAGCTGCGGACTCAGACCCGGATCCGGGTCATCGACGATCTCATCGGCCACGCGCACCAGGGCGTAGAGGCTGCGGATCTCCGAGCGAGTCGGCTCGGCGAGCAGTCGCACGGCCCACCCGAAGGACGTCGAATATCGGCCGATCACCTCTGCGGCGCTCGCCGCGGCCACCCGGTCGTAGCGCGACGCCGGCCTCACCGCCGTCATGACGCCTGCTCCCGAAGCGGAGCCGCACCGAACTGACTTTCAGCGCTGTGCGTCGTCATGGCCGAGGAGGCCGATGCCCTGACCCGCTCGATCAGCTGGGCCACCACGGCTTCCAGCTCTGCCGGGACGGCAGGTCGAGCTGCCAGGTGCAGAGCCTCCTCGAGCTGCTGGTCGGCCAGATCCTGGACGGCGCGCCGGGCACCGCACCCGGTGAGCAGATCACGGGCTCGATCGGCCTGCTCCTCGCCCAGCTCCGGGTCCCCGATCAGCGCGCTGAGCTCCGTCCAGCACGACGTGCCTCGAGCCAGGGCCAGCAGCGCAGTGGGCTTTGCCTCGCGCAGGTCGGAGATCACGGTCTTGCCGGTCAGCTCCTGGCGGCCGAAGACCCCCAGGAGGTCGTCCAGCAGCTGGAACCCGATGCCGACCAATCGCCCGATCACAGCCAGCTTCTCGAGCAGCTCCCACGGAGCATCGGCCAGGACGGCCCCGACCTGCATGGGCAGCTGGAAGGAGTAGGCGCTGGTCTTGAGCTCAGCCACCCGGAGAGCGTCCTGGAGCTGCAGCGCGTGCCCCTCGCCGACCCGGCTCAGGCGCACGTCGGCCAGCTCGCCGGATGCGGTGGCGTGGACCGCCTCCTCCAGCAGCTCGAGCAGCTGCTCGGTCTGGGCGGCCGAGGCGCCGCTGCGGGCCATCAGGCGCAGGGCCGAGACCAGCGCCAGATCACCGGCCAGGATCCCTGCGGCGGAACCCTGCCGCTGTGCCGCTGCCGCGCTCGCACCCGTCCTCCGGGCCTGCACCTCGAAGGCTCCGGAGACGTTCGGCCGCCCGCGGCGAGTGTCGTCGCCGTCGATCACGTCGTCATGGACCACGAACGCGGTGTGCAGCATCTCGACCGCCGCAGCAGCACTGACGGCCGACTCGAACCGCGTGCCCCCAAGGGCCGCATGGACAGCCATGACGAGGTCGGGGCGCAGCCCCTTCCCACCTCGGGCCGCTTCATCGAGCGCGCCCCACAGCTGTCCGTGCTCAGGCCCGAGACGTGCGGAGCGCTCTCCACCGCGCCTCCACACTTCCTGCAGCTCGCGCTGCACAGTTGCCGGCTTCTGCTGACTCATCACGTGGGCCAGCCTCGCATAGAAAAGCTAGCCTGCCTAGATAACTATTCAGATACCCTTCGCCCATGACCCGGCCCCCAGAGCAGGGGTCGTCGAGCGACTCCTACTGGTACGACGACTCCGCCCCCGAGCGCGAGCTTCTGCGCGCCATGCGACGCCTCCAGCGCGCCCGTCGCCACATGCATCACCGAGCCACCGCCGAGATGGAGCTGAACCCCACCGACCTGAAGGCTCTGCAGCTGATCATCGCCGGCGAGCGCGCCGATGACCCCCTCACCGCCTCCGCCCTGGCCGCCGAGCTGGGGATCTCCACCGCCTCCACCGCCAAGCTGCTCAACCGCCTCACCAACAGGGGCCACCTCCGGCGCATGCGCCATCCCCGCGACGGCCGGTCCGTGACCGTGGTCGCGCAGCCGCTGGCTCACGAGCGGCTGCGAGACGTCATGACACAGCCCCATGACCGGATGCTCGAGGCGGCCCGACGGGTCCCCGAGGAGTCCAGGCAGGCCGTGCTCGACTTCCTGGCGGACATGACTCAGGCCTTCGAAGGGACCGGAGAGCCGCAGCAGGCCACGGACCGCGGGAACTGAGACCGCACAGGGAATCGCTTGAACGCGGAAATTCACCTTGCTCTCTGATTCCTGTGTATTTATTCTCGAGTCGCTTCAGGTCAATCTGCCGTTCACCTGAAGTCTCCCGAACATAACGTTTCGGAAACGACACCCCTCTCAGGTTGACCGTGAGCCGACGAACATCCAGATTCATTGGTGTCCGTTTCGGAACACGACACAGGAGGGCATCGCAGTACAACGACTGCGGCCCCGCCAGCATCATGATGGCCCTCCTGCAGAACGACGGCGATCTGCCCGAGAGCTACTCCGAGTCGAACCAGTCCTCGGCCATGGAGGAGATCCGCGCGGAGTCCGGGCGCGGCGCGGATCAGTTCCTGTTCACCGATGACATCCAGTCGATCCTCAGCGATCACGGGGTCGAGGGCGCCGTCCACCTGAATGAGAACGCCACCGGCGCGATCGACGACATCAAGGACGGCAAGCAGGCCATCGTCCTGACCAAGACGGGCGTGATCTCCGGACAGGCCTCAGACCCCGGATTCGGTCACCTCGTCTATGTCTCCGACTACGACGAGGACGAGGGCACGTTCACGATCAACGACCCGCTGCAGACCAACGGCAAGCCCTGCCAGGCCACCGAGGAGCAGCTGACGAACGTCATCACCCAGCCGGCCGAGGGGAACACCCCTTGGGTCTACACGGTGTGATCATCGTGCACTGACCTGCTGATCGGGCGGGCCTCCTCTGCGAGGCCCGCCCGATCAGCATGCGCAGGTCCGACTCGGAAGTCCTCCTCCGCCAGAATACCGACATGAGCGGGTTCGTTCTGCCGCACGCCCTCCAGGATTGACTCGACTTCTGCCCACATGCTCTGCAGGTCTTCGTCGGGAGCGACGATTGCGGTGTCGGCTCGATCGTCATCGCCCACGACTCGACGGAAGCACGCAGCGTCCGACTCCGTGGCAAAGTCCATTACCCTCCATCGGACACGTCCCTATCGGTGTGCTTTCGACTGCCAGATTCACCGCCAACTTGCAATTGAAACCCGTAGACGGCGCCGTCCCCGCTGGCGATCTAACGAAGGCGCGCGACCACTTGCTTGCCGCCCATTCATCGGTTCATCTTCTTCCCCTGAGGGGCACGGGGGATGATCCGCGGGGCGACTTCGTCAGCTGCTCTTCGCCTCGCCAGAACCTGCTCACGCAGGATGTCCACCTGACCGCAGTGCTGGGAGTGCTCCCTCAGAACGTGTAGTTGAATCCACCGCAGGCTCAAGGCCCCTCGTCTGTTTCCGGACCATGTGACATCACCTCCGACGTCCAGGACGGCACGCCGGGAGTCCTCGCACGCCCGGCCAAAGTCCGAGAGCACGGAGTCGATATTGTCCGCGTCGGTCAGGTCGAAAGATTCGTCGGGTGTCTCAACTATGCCGAGATCGGCCCGGTTGCACCCCGTGGGGGCCTCAGCGAACCAGACGCGCTCTACGAAGGCCGCATGCTTCACCAGCCCCAGCAGGGTGGTCTTCGACGGCACGAGACGGACTCGCGCCTCATCCTCGGTGAGACCATCGAGGCAAGCAGCCAGCATGGCCCGGTGCTGGTCGATGAACTCGCGGATCTGTACATCGAATTCAGCGCTGTAGTACTGAGGAGCGTCCGGGTTATGCATGGAGTCATCCTGCCTGTTGCCGCGAGCCCCTGTCTCCGGGTGGGGACGTCCCATTGAGCGTGATCCACCGGGGCGCCCTGCAGGACGTGCCGCCTGGCTCCTGAAATCCGAACGCAGACCCCTGACGACGAGCAAGAGCCGCAGATCAACGTGGACTCGCCCGTGGCCCGGGCTAGAATGTGTCCATGGCCGTCTCACGCGACCCAATGCTTCCCCTGCAGACCGCCCGTCTAACCCTGCGGCTGCACAGGCCTCAGGACATGAGGCCCCTGCTGGCGCTGTACTCGCAACCCGAAGTCGCCCGTTTCTTGCTAGAGGAGCCCTGGAGCCATGCAGACGCGGAAGTCCAGATCAAACAACGCCTGGAGAGAACCGATCTCTTCGGACCTCAGGAGTCGTTGTCGCTGGCGATCGAATTCCAAGGGGCACTCATCGGCAACACGTCGATCTGGCTCACGGATCGGGACCATCACGAAGCAGAGATCGGCTGGACCCTGGATCCCGCCTCCGGTGGGCAGGGGCTGGCGACCGAGGCGGTGGAGGCGCTTCTCACCCTCGCGTTCGATCATCACCGCCTGCATCGGATTGCCGCCCAGATGGACGCCCGGAATACCGCCTCGGCCCGTTTGGCGGAGCGCGTCGGCATGGTCCGAGAAGCCCACTTCCGGAAGAACTGGTGGAGCAAGGGCGAGTGGACCGACACCTTGATATTCGCCCAGCTGGCCGACGATCGACTGTGATCAAGGGACAGCGCCGACAACGAGCACCGAACGCTGCGTCGGAGCGAGAAGGACTGCGTCAGAACCCCTCGTTCGCCATGTTCGCGAAGCGGGAGTAATGGCCCTGGAACGCCACCACGATGGTCTTGGTGGGGCCGTTACGGTGCTTGGCCACGATCACGTCCGCCTCGCCTGCGCGCGGCGACTCCTTGTCGTAGACGTCATCGCGGTGCAGAAGGATCACCATGTCGGCATCCTGCTCGATCGAGCCCGATTCGCGAAGGTCCGAGACCATCGGCCGCTTGTCCGTGCGCTGCTCGGAACCACGGTTCAGCTGCGACAGCGCGATCACGGGGACGTCGAGCTCCTTGGCCAGCAGCTTCAGCGCACGCGAGAACTCCGAGACCTCCTGCTGGCGCGACTCGACCTTCTTGCCCGAGCTCATCAGCTGCAGGTAGTCGAGCACCACGAGCTTCAGATCGTGCTTCTGCTTCAGACGACGGCACTTGGCGCGGATCTCCATCAGCGACATGTTCGGGGAGTCGTCGATGAACAGCGGAGCCGAGTCCAGCTTGCCCATGGTGGAGGCGATCTTGCCCCACTGCTCGTCCTGCAGGGTGCCCTTGCGCAGGTCCTGCAGGTTGAGGGTGGCTTCGGCCGAGAGGATCTTCAGGGCGATCTCGTTGCGCGCCATCTCGAGCGAGAAGATCGCGGTGGTCATGTTGTGCTTGATAGCAGCAGAGCGAGCGATATCGATGGCGAACGTGGAGTTGTGCGTGGGGATGAACGTCCGCCCCGCCAGGAACAAGTGCTTCGGATGATCGACCTGCAGGCACCGGACCGGGACCGAGGCCACCGGCTCCACGGCGACGATCGCCCGCTCGGTTCCCGGCTCAATGCCGCCGTCATGGCACAGCGGGAGTCGGGCGTCATCCGGAATGCGCACGAGGTGGCGCTGCGAAGAGGCCGCGATCTGCCCCGTGGTCACCACGCTGGCCGAGCCCGCATCAGCCGCACCGGCTCCGACAAGCACGGCAGCCCGCGT
>CAACWV010000272.1_pt1 | contig 12010 bp, 12 predicted proteins | sample 2275731 | NCBI WGS metagenome assembly CAACWV01 (sample SAMEA5312473, study PRJEB27640) | indoor metagenome | biome: indoor environment; feature: uncontrolled; material: tiles wood | place: Germany | collected 2014-07-07 | reverse complement strand
GGGCGGTGCGCCCCAGCAGGTGCGCGCCGATCGACGGCTGAACCCCCAGGATCCGGACGTGAGCTCGGAGGCCCGCGGCTTCGTCCTGTACGTCGGCCTGGGCGAGGCCAAGGCGGCCGCCAACGGCACCACGCTGGTGGAGATCGTGCAGCAGCTGCGTCGGTCGGTGGCCCAGATCGCCCCGGAGGCGGAGAGCTACGCGGCCGTGGCGCTGGCCCAGGCCGGTGCCCCGGGCGGGGACCTGCAGGTCGTGCGCAACGCCCTCGGCGATCCGACCGCGGTCGAGCCCGCCGCGGAGGCTGTCACGGCCCCGGTCTCGGCTCGCGACACCCGCACCACCCAGTCGGTCGGCGTGCTGATCGACCTCTCGCGCCGCGAGGTCATGCTGGACGGGTCGGTGCTGAACCTGACCTACAAGGAGTTCGAGCTGCTGAACTACCTCGTGGAGAACGGCAGCCGCACCGTGGGGCGCACCGAGCTGATCTCGAGCCTCTGGTCAGATGCCGACGAGACCCCCAACGAGCGCACCATCGACGTCCACATCCGGCGCCTGCGCTCCAAGCTGGGTCGCCTGGCCAACACGGTGCGCACGGTCCGCGGCCAGGGCTACCGGTTCTACGACCACCCCGAGGTCATCGTCTGGGCCGCGCCCGAGTACTCCATCTGAGTCGCGGCCGCATCCCGCGGCCCCCTCGAGCCCCGTCCTGCCGGATCAGGACGGGGCTCGACTTCTGCCCGAGGCCTCCTCCCGCGGTGCGTGAGACCATGAGCCCATGACGAGCACCTCGGAGACCACGGGCCCGGACGAGCGCACTCTGATCCTCATGCGCCATGCTCAGGCGGACGCCGGGTGGGGCGTGGCGGACTTCGACCGCCCGCTGGGCAAGCAGGGTCAGGCCGAGGCGCCGGAGGCGGGGCAGTGGCTGCTCGACAGCGGCGAGCTGCCGGAGATGGTCCTGTGCTCGTCCGCGCTGCGCACCAGGCAGACCTGCACCTGGGTCTCGAGCGTGCTGGGCGATCGGGCGCCCACCGCGAGCCTGTCCGACCGGCTCTACGAGGCCTCCGATCGGCAGGTCCTCGCAGAGATCTGCGCGACTCCCGAGCGGGTCCGCAGCCTCCTGGTGATCTGCCACCAGCCCGCGGTGCAGGAGGTCGCCATGCGCCTGGCCGCCCCGGATTCGGACATGGACTCGGTCATGGACCTCTCGGCGGGCTTCCCCACCGCGGGGCTGGCCGTCTTCCGGCTGCAGAAGCCGTGGGCCGAGCTCGACGGCGCCGATGCCCGCCTTGTCGGCTTCCGCTCGCCCCGCGGCTGATCGGCCTCAGTCGCAGTCCTCGGCGCTCGGCGGGTAGGTGACCACGCCGTCGTCGGAGACCTCCGCGTGCGCGCCCCACATCCCCAGCTCGTGCAGCCGCGGCTCGGCCGTGGTGGACAGATGGCGCACGGTCCAGCCCCGCGCTGTGAGCGTGTTGGCGATCAGGGTCCGATGGCAGCGCCACGGCATCGGCTCTGCGCACATGATCGCCGTGGGGAGCCTGCGCGCGATCTCCACGAGCTGGGCGATGCCGTCCTCGTAGTCGTCGGTGAGCGTGTAGTCCGCGTAGTTCTTGAAGCTGCGGTTCTGCCAGCCGGCATTGAGCTCCTGAGGGATCTCGGGCTGCTTGCGCCGCCGGCCGGTCAGCTCCTGGAGGTGGTGGTACTCGATGCCCGCCTCGCCCAGCCACTCGGGCATCGCGTCCCTGCTGAACTGCGGGCTGCGCCGCGAGCCGGGCTGCGCCCTCACATCTGCGATCGCGCCGATGCCTGCGCTGTCCAGGGCCTCCAGGAAGACCCCCTGCTCGCAGACCCAGTGCCCGATGGTCCAGATCTCGTCGCCGCTCATGGGCCCACTGTAGGAGCCGCCGCTGCGCTGCAGCGGCGGCTCGGTCGTCGGGGACGTAGCGTGGGTCTTCGAGCAGCGGCGCACGACGACGGCGCCGCTTCCTGCACGGGTGAGAAAGAGGATGAGCATGCGACAGGTGAGCTTCCCCGCGACCGGCGATCAGGTGGGGGTCGTGGGCTTCGGCGCCATGGGCCTGAGCTGGGCCTATGACCGGCAGGAGCTGTCCGAGGCGGCCAAGAGGGACGTCCTGCGCGCTGCCGTGGACGGCGGCATGGACTTCATCGACACGGCCACGCTCTACGGCGGCGGCGCCAACGAGGAGATCGTGGGGGCCGCGCTGCACGACCGGCGGGATGAGATCTTCCTGTGCTCCAAGGCCGTGCTGCTCGCCGAGCAGCTGGAGCCGCCCAGGACCGGACGCTGCGGGCGCCCGGACTACCTCCGCCAGGCGATCGACGACAGCCTGCGACGTCTGCGCACCGACGTCCTCGACCTGTACTACGTCCACCGCCTGGACCCGGAGGTCCCTCTCGAGGACACGTGGGGCGCGATGGCCGAGATGGTCCAGGCCGGCAAGGTGCGCTCGATCGGGATGTCGGAGGTGACCGTCGAGCAGCTCGAGCGAGCCCAGCCGATCCATCCGGTGGCCGCCGTGCAGTCCGAGTACTCGCTGTGGACCCGCGACCCGGACGGCTCCGGAGTCGTCTCCGACGGCGATCCCGCCGGGGATGTCATCTCCTGGTGCCGCGACCACGACGCCGCCTTCGTGCCGTTCTCGCCGGTGGGGCGCGGCTACTTCTCCGGTGCGCTGACCGGCAGGACGTTCTCGGACAACGACTTCCGCGCCCGCAACTCCCGGTTCACGCCGGAGGCGCGCGCCGCCAACGATCAGCTGATCCTGCCGGTGCTCGAGGAGATCGCCCGCAAGCACGGCGTCTCGAAGGCCGCGGTGTCGATCGCCTGGTCGCTGCTGCCCGAGCGGCAGGGAGGCTCGGTCATCACCATTCCGGGCACCACGAACCTGGAGCACCTGGCCGAGAACGCGCGCGCCGCCGAGATCGAGTTCGACGACGAGGACGTGGCAGCCCTCAACGGCATGCCCGCTCCCGCGCAGCCCCGCTACTGAGCGTCGCGCACCGAGGGGACGCATCCGACGCGTTTCGAGGCCTAGAAGCCGTCGGACGCGTCCCCTCGGCGGGGAGGGCGCAGCGACGGGCGGGTCGGGATGCGAAAAGGCCCCGCCGGGCGTGCTGCCTGGCGGGGCCTCTGTCTCGTGAAGTGCGCCACGAGGGATTCGAACCCCCAACCTTCTGATCCGTAGTCAGATGCTCTATCCGTTGAGCTAGTGGCGCCCGGCCCTTGCGAGCCGTGTCCTGCTGGACGGTCTCCCGTCCTGCGAACGAAGTAAGACTGTACTCGCCCGCTGCGCTCGCGCGCAAATCGGCAGCGGCTCTCAGGACTCGGCGCGGCCCTGCCGCCAGTAGCCCATGAAGGACAGGGCGGAGCGGTCGATCCCGGCGCCGTCCACGCACATGCGGCGCCAGGCCTTGATGCTGGCAGCCTCCCCCGCCAGGAACACATAGGTGCCCTCGGAGGAGGCCTCGGCCAGGGACCACTCGCGCTCGGCCGGCTCGGGCGTCTCGGCGTGCTGCGACCGGCTCGGGCGCTGCCCGGCCAGGGCCTCGTCGACGATGCTCGTCTCGAGCCCCAGCAGCTCGCCCAGGGCGCGGGCGCCGGGCTCCCTGAGCCGTGTCTCGGGATCGCGCGTCAGCATGTGCAGGCTCAGTCCGTGCTGTCCATCGGGCGGGGTGCGGGGGAGGGACCTGTCGGGGTAGGAGGAGGCGTCGTGGTCGTCCGGGACCTCGATGATCACGTCGGCGCGCAGGTCGGGACGGTCGCGGTGGAGCTGCTCGGCGATCGACAGCAACGCCGGCGCGGCGGTCTCGTCACCGACCGCGATGACCCGCTCGGCCTGCCCCGGGGCCCAGGAGCTCCACAGCGGCTCCTCGGGACCGGGGACCAGCAGGCACGCCGTGGAGCCGATCGAGGCGCGCGAGAACCACAGGCCACCGGGGCCGGCGTCGTGATCATGGAGGGCCACGTCGATCGCGATCTCGGGCACCCGCTGTCCGTCCAGGTCGATCCAGCGGCAGCTGCGCGCGGTGTACGTGCGCAGCCAGCCGCGCTGCTCGGCGGGAAGGGCGAACCACTCGGGGAGGCCCTGGCTCAGGTCGGGGTGCTCGGCCTCGCGCCCGGGCGGCGGGATCAGCAGCTTGAGGTAGGCATCGGCGCAGGTGATCTCGGGACCCTCGCCGATCAGCGCGGGCGAGGCGCCGAGCAGGTCCGCTCCGGCCATCCGGACGCGGCGGAAGGTCGGGGAGAGGTCCTCCACCGAGGTCACGGACACCAGCGCGGAGATGGTCTGGGGGCCTCGTGCGGACGTGCGGGTCATGGGGCCTCCTGGGGGCGGTGTGCGGTGCGAACGGGTGCCGGGCGGGCCGATCAGACGACGACCTGGGCCCGCGGCAGGATCACGGGATGGCCCTCCACAGGATCGGGCATGACATCGGCATGCAGGCCGAAGACGTCGTGCAGCCGCTGCTGGGTGAAGACCTCCTCCGGCGTTCCCGCGGCCACGATCCGTCCGCCGGCCATGGCGATGACGCGGTCGGCCGCGCGCGCGGCCAGGTTCAGCTCGTGCAGCACGGCGATCACGGTGGTGCGGGTGCCGTCCGGTCGGCGCAGGCCGTGCAGCAGATCCAGCAGATCGACCTGATGGGCCAGGTCGAGGGCGGCGGTCGGCTCATCGAGCAGCACCACGGGAGTGTCCTGCGCCAGCACCAGTGCGATCCAGGCGCGCTGGCGCTGACCTCCCGACAGCTCGTCCACCCGGCGGTCGGCGAAGTCCTGCAGGCTGAGCATGGACAGGGCCCGGGCCACGGCCTCGTCGTCGCCGGCTGCCGGGGAGCCCCACCACTGCCGGTGGGGATGGCGGCCGCGGGCCACCAGCTCGGCCACGGTCAGGCCCTCGGGCACCACGGGAGTCTGCGGCAGCAGTGCCACATCGCGGGCGTAGCCCTTGGAGCGGACCTGGGAGAGCTCGGTGCCCTGGAAGGAGATCGTCCCGGAGCTGGGGGCCAGCTGACGGGACAGCCCCTTGAGCAGGGTGGACTTGCCGCAGCCGTTCGAGCCGATCAGCACCGTGGTCTCGTGCGGGCGGATCTGCAGATCCACGTCCTGCACGGCCACGCGCTGGCCGTAGGCCAGGCTGAGCCCGCGGATGTCGAAGACCGGTTCGCTCATGAGCGCGCTCCTCTCCTCTGCTGGACCAGCAGCCACAGCATGACGGGGGCGCCCACGGCGCCCGTGATGACACCGGCGGGGAGCCGGGCGTCGCCGAAGGCCTCGGCGCCGATCATGTCCGCTGCGACCACGATCAGCGCGCCGACGGCCCCGCTGACGAGCAGCGAGACCCGCCCGCGATGCAGGGCCGCGGCGATCGGGGTGGACAGCAGGGCCACGAAGGCCAGCGGGCCGCTGGTCGCGGTGGCGACGGCGGCGAGCAGGACTCCCAGTCCGAGTGCGGCGGCGCTCGTGAGGGCCGGGCGGGCGCCGAGGGCCGAGGCCAGCTCGCTGCCCAGCTCCGCGGGCTCCATGGCGCGGTGGAGGGCCAGCGCGGCCGGGATGCCGACCGCGAGCACGATGGCCACGACGAGGATGCGGTCCCAGGTCGCGAGGTTCAGCGAGCCCGTGGTCCAGGTGGCGGCGTCCTGCGCGCTCTGCAGCGACAGCCGCGCCATCACGAACGAGACGACCGCCCCGCCCAGAGCGGCGATGCCGATGCCCGCGAGCAGGAATCGCTCGCCCACGATGCCCACGGCCCCGCCGCCTCCGCGACCGCCCAGAGAGGTCGACACGAGGGCGATCAGCGCGGCGGCGGCGAACGCGCCGAGCAGCGCGGTCACGATCATGCTGGCTCCGCGCATGTCCAGGAACGCCATGCCCATCACGGCACCGGCGGCAGCGCCCTGCGAGATGCCGAGGATGTCCGGGCTGGCCAGGGGATTGCGCAGCACGCGGCGGAACAGTGCTCCGGCGAAGCCGAAGCAGATGCCCACGCCGGCGCCCAGCAGGGCCCGCGGCAGCTTGTCCTGCATCACGATGAACGTGGCGCCGGGGATGCGCTCACCGCCCAGGATCCGGAAGAAGTCCGGGATGGTGACGGTGTAGCCGCCGAGCAGCACGCGCACGGCCAGCATGATGAGCACCGCGAGGTACATGATCGCGATCAGGCGGCCCGTGCGGCGGGACTCGCGGCGGCGCATGGCGGTGATCTCCGAGGCGTTCACAGCGACACCCCCTTGCCGCGGCGCAGCAGCACCAGCAGGACGGGCACGCCCAGGACGACGGTCATGATGCCCACGTAGACCTCCTGGGGCGGTGCGATGACGCGGCCGATGACATCGGCCAGCAGCAGCAGCGCAGGGCCCAGCAGCAGGGACAGGACCACGATCCAGCGGTAGTCCCCGCCCACCAGACGGCGGATCGCATGCGGGATCAGCAGGCCCACGAAGGAGATGGGGCCGGCGGCTGCGGTGGCGGATCCGGCCAGGAGGACGACGCCGAGGAAGACGATCAGGCGCTGCAGGCGCAGGTCCACGCCGAGCCCGTGGGCGAGGTCGTCGCCCAGCGCCATGGCGTTGAGCCCGGAGGAGCCGAAGATCACCAGGGCCAGGCCCACCGCGATCAGCGGCAGCGCAGCGGAGAGGTCGGCGGCATCGGCGCGCGAGACGGAGCCGATGTTCCAGTAGCGGAAGCGGTCGAGGATGTCCGAGTGCGTCAGGACGATCGCTGAGGTCAGCGCGATGAATCCGGCGTTCACGGCGGCCCCGGACAGGGTCAGGCCCACCGGTGTGGGGGATGTGCCGCCGATCTGGCTCAGTCCGAAGACGAGCGCGGCGGCGACGAGGGTGCCCGCCAGGGAGGCGGCGCCCATCTCCCAGCTGGTGGCGGCGCCGAACCAGCCGAGGCCGATCACGATGCCCGCCGAGGCGCCGGCGTTCAGGCCCAGGAGGCCGGGGTCGCCCAGCGGGTTGCGGCTCACGCCCTGCAGCCCGGCGCCGGCGACGGCCAGCGCCGCTCCGACGAGGATCGCGGTCAGCGTCCGCGGGACCCGGCTCAGGACGACGGCGGTCTCGATGTCCGCGGTCGCACCGGAGTCCTGGCCCATGACCATTCCCGGAATGCGCAGGAGGACCTCCGACACGACCGCCGGGTCGACGGAGCGGCTGCCCAGGAACAGGGAGGCCAGCCCGGCCCCCGCCACGAGGACGAGGGCCGCGACCAGCGCGGTCCAGGGAGCCGCCCCGGCGACCCGGGGGCTCGTGCCGGCATGGCTCATGCGCTCGGGGATGCCTCTGCGTCCGCGCTGCCGCCCTCGAGGGTGGCGACGATCTGGGGCAGGACGGTCTCCAGGGCCCAGGGGAGGCTCAGCGGGGAGATCGCCGAGACGGACAGCGTCTCCTGCGCGTCGACCTGCAGCATGAGCTTGCCGTCGGCGACGGCCGGGATCTTGTTGAGCAGGTCATCGGACTCGATGGCCTGACGCACGTCCTCGGACATGGCCCACGAGATCAGGATGTCGGAGTCCAGCTCATCGGCGCGCTCCGGCGACCAGGTGATGAAGAACGACTCCGGGTCCTCGCCCTCCTCCTCGGCGACGACGGGGGCCTGCTCCATCTCGAGCGAGGACAGGAAGCGGGGGCGGTTGTCGATCGAGGTGTAGATCGAGATCTCGTCCTCGGCCTCCGGATCGACGGTGCCGTAGATGAAGGTCTTGCCCGAGAGCACCGAGTTGGCCTCGACGGCGTCGGCCAGCTGCCCCTCGAGGTCCGAGACGAGGTCGTCGGCCTGATCGTCCAGGCCCAGGGCCTCGCCCACGCCGCGGGTGGTGTCCTGCCAGGAGGTGCCGAAGGGCTGGGTGCCCTCCGGGTAGGCCACCGTGGGGGCGATCTCGGAGAGCTTGTCGTAGTCCTCCTGCGTCAGCCCGGAGTAGACGCCGAGGATGACATCCGGGTTCAGCGCCGCGATGGCGTCGAAGTCGATGCCGTCGGTTTCGGAGTACTGCTCGGGAGCCTCGCCGCCGACCTCCTCGAGCTTGTCGTCGAACCAGTCGGTCGAGCCGTTCTCGTTGCCGCCGAAGTCGATGGTCGGCATGCCGACCGGGACCACGCCCAGCGCCAGCGCGGCATCCTGGTTGGCCCAGGACACGGTGGCCACGCGCTCGGGGGCCGACTCGATCTCGGTCTCGCCGAAGGCGTGCTTGATGGTGCGGGGGAACTCGCCGCGCTCGTCGGAGCCGCCGGACGAGGAGTCGTCCGAGGAGCCGCCGTCGCCGGTCTGGCAGCCGGCGAGGGCGACGGCGCCGAGGCCGGTCAGGCCGGCGAGTGCCGAGCGCCGGCTGAAGCTGAGGCGGGAGAGCGCGGAGAGATTCGAATCGGACACGTGGAGCTCCTGTGGTGTGGAAGGCGGAAAGGGCGAATCCGACCGCCCGTTCAGCGCCGCATCGACGGCGGCAGGGCGCTGACCTCGTCCAGTTAAGGTAAGGCTTAGCTACTGGCGCTCGAGCATATGCCGCGCCGGTCGAGGCGGCAAGGCGGCGGTGATCTGTCACACGGCGCGTCGTGCAGTGCGTTGCGTAGACTGGGATCACACCCGCAAGCGGCTGCTTCCGCGCGGACGCCAATGACGGCGCTCGCGCATCTCGACGATGAGATCCCCGGGGGCAGTGCGCGCAGCACCGGCCTCAACGAGGAGACACGTCCATGGCTCAGCAGCCCACCGACAACACCGCCGGACTGACGGCCGAGACCCGGGCCGCCCTGGATTCGCCGCCCACCACCCACGAGGGCCTGATCTCGTGGGTCCGCGAGATCGCCGAGCTCACCACCCCTGATCGCATCCACTGGGCCGACGGCTCGGAGCAGGAGTGGAAGCAGCTCACGGACGAGATGGTCGATCACGGCACTCTCGTGCGCCTGGACGAGTCCCAGTTCCCCAACTCCTTCGCCGCCTTCTCCGACCCGGACGACGTCGCCCGCGTGGAGGAGCGGACCTTCATCTGCACCAAGTCCGAGTCCGGGGCCGGACCCACGAACAACTGGCGCGACCCCGTGGATATGAAGGAGACCCTGCGCGGTCGCTTCGCCGGCTCCATGAAGGGCCGCACCCTCTACGTCATCCCGTTCGTCATGGGCCACCTCGATGCGAAGCAGCCCATGTTCGGCGTCGAGATCACCGACTCCGCCTACGTGGTGTGCTCCATGCGCATCATGGCGACCATCGGCGACGACGTCCTGCGCCGCATGGAGGAGACGGGCTCCGGGTTCGTCGAGTGCCTGCACTCGCTGGGTGCGCCGCTGGTCGAGGGGCAGGAGGATGTGGCCTGGCCCTGCAATCCGGACAAGTACATCGTCCACTTCCCCGAGGACCGCGCCATCTGGTCCTTCGGCTCCGGCTACGGCGGCAACGCTCTGCTGGGCAAGAAGTGCTACGCCCTGCGCATCGCCTCGGCCATTGCCCACGACCACGGCTGGCTCGCCGAGCACATGCTGATCCTCAAGATCACCGACCCGCAGCAGAACACCAAGTTCATCTCGGCCGCGTTCCCGTCGGCCTGCGGCAAGACGAACTTCGCCATGCTCGAGCCCACGATCCCGGGCTGGAAGGCGGAGATGGTCGGCGACGACATCGCCTGGATCAGCTTCAAGGACGACCAGGCGCGCGTGATCAACCCCGAGGCAGGCCTCTTCGGCGTGGCTCCCGGAACCGGCTGGTCCACCAACCCGAACGCCATGCGCGCGGTCGCCAAGGGCAACACGATCTTCACGAACGTGGCCCTGACCGACGACGGCGGCGTCTGGTGGGAGGGCATGACCGACGAGGTCCCCGAGCACCTGACCGACTGGAAGGGCCACGACTGGACCCCGGAGTCCGGCCGCCCCGCAGCGCACCCGAACTCGCGGTTCTGCACGCCGATCAAGCAGGTCGACATGCTGGCCCCCGAGTACGACGATCCCGAGGGCGTGCCGCTGGACGCGATCGTCTTCGGCGGGCGCCGCAAGACCACCGTGCCGCTGGTCTCCGAGTCCTTCGGCTGGGAGCACGCCGTCTTCCAGGGCGCCACGCTGTCCTCCGAGACCACCGCCGCCGCCAAGGGCGCGGTGGGCGTGGTGCGCCGCGACCCCATGGCCATGCTCCCGTTCATCGGCTACAACGCGAACGAGTACCTGCAGCACTGGCTCAACGTGGGCGAGCGCCACGGCGAGGAGAACATGCCCAAGGTGTTCTACGTGAACTGGTTCCGCCGCACGCCCGACGGCGGCTTCGCGTGGCCGGGCTTCGGCGAGAACTCGCGCGTGGTCAAGTGGATCGCCGAGCGCATCGACGGACGCGCCGAGGGCCAGGAGACCCCGGTGGGAATCGTCCCCACTCGTGATGACCTGGATCTCGAGGGCCTCGACTACGATCCGGCCGCCATCGACCGCGCTCTGGAGGTCGACGTCCACGAGTGGGAGGCCGAGCTGCCCAGCATCGACGCATGGTTCGAGCGCCTGGGCCGTGTGCCCGAGGTGCTGATCGAGCAGTCGGAGGGGCTGCGCGCCCGGCTCTCGGACGCCCGCTGATCGGCCCACCCTCATCGAGATGCCACCCGTCCGGGGGACAGTGCTCGTGGGGGCATCGGTGGCCGAATCCTTGGAAGCGACGCCGCTCAGGTGAGATATGGCGCCGCGACGAACCTCGCAGAGTCGACTCGTCGCGGCGCCATGCGCCTGTCGGGAGTCGACCGTCGCCCGTGATCCAGGGCCGGCGGCAGAGCATCCGGTCCGCTGATCCTCGGCGGGCCGTCCAAGGGCCCCTGAGGGGCGAGGAGACCGAGAGATCCAAGGCAGAGCGCTTCCGCATCGAGGGACTGACCAAGACCCATGGGCACCGCCGGGTGCTGCGCGGTGCGCGGCATCGACCTCGCGGCGGGCGAGGGCGAGATCGTCGGCCTCGTCGGGAGCAACGGCGCGGGCAACTCCACGCTGATCTCGATCGCCTCCGGCGCCGCCAGGGCCAACGGCGGGACCATGCGCCTCAGCGTCCGCCCCTACCCTCCAGCGAGCGGGAGGCGCTCGAGCTGGGGGTCAGCGCCGTGCAGCAGCGCTTCGAGGCGCCTGCGGGCATGAGCGTCCGCGAGTTCATCGGTGCCGGTGAGGGCATCGCCGAAGGCGGCCTGCTGGCGCATGGGCTGGCTGTGCTCGAGCAGACAGGCATCCGCCTCGACCTGGATGTGCCGGTGAGCGGCCCCCTGCGCGCGAAGCCAGCACCGGCGACGTCGTCTACTCGATGTTCGAGCGCCGCCTCTCCGAGCCGCAGCGTCCCGGCGAGGCCGTCGAGGCCGTCGAGGCCGTCGAGGCCGTCGAGGCCGTGGGCGTGAAGGGACTGTCCACCGAATCGGGTGTGGCGGACGTGAGCTTCTCGCTGCGCCGCGGCGAGGTGCTGGGGCTGACCGGCCTGCGCAGGGCGGGCATCGCCGATCTGGTCTCCACGGCAGATCAAGAACCTGCACATCAAGACTCATGACCTGCAGACCCGCGTCGGCAGCCTCTCCGGCGGGGATCAGCAGAAGATCGCGCTGGCCAAGTGGATGTCCGCCGAATGCGACATCCTCATCCTGAACCACCCCACCCGCGGCATCGACGTCAGCTCCAAGGGCGACATCTGCGAGATGCTCACCGCGCTGACCAGCCGCGGCACCGCGGTGCTGCTCGTGTCCTCCGAGATGTCGGAGCTCGTCCAGTGGTGCCACCCCATCCTTGTGAAGCGCGACGGCCGCCTGGTCTTCCAGCAGGAGAACTCCGAGGCCACCGAGGACACCCTCATGTCCGCCGCCATCGGCGCATCGGAGCCCTCCGGCTCGGGCCGCCGCGCCGCCACCTCGGCCTGAGTCCGACCGGTCAGCCGCCCGCCAGCGGCGTCCCGGGGATGACGAGAGCCCCCTCCCGAGCGGGAGGGGGCTCTCAGTGCTCGGAAGCCGGGGTCTCAGATCGCGATGCGGCCGGAGACGGCGTTGAGCTTGTGGC
>CAACWV010000439.1_pt1 | contig 12381 bp, 8 predicted proteins | sample 2275731 | NCBI WGS metagenome assembly CAACWV01 (sample SAMEA5312473, study PRJEB27640) | indoor metagenome | biome: indoor environment; feature: uncontrolled; material: tiles wood | place: Germany | collected 2014-07-07 | reverse complement strand
GTCTCCTAGGATGGCCGAATCGGCCCAGCAGCGAAGATCCCCACGTGCGAACCCTGACTCGAGGCCGATGACCGTGGGAGTGCCACGGTCATCACCGCAGTACGTGCCTGAAAGCGAATCGCCTCATGGTCACCCCCCTCACCGACAACACCCCGGTCGGCCCCGCTGAGCTGGCCGATCTTCCCGCTCTGGTCGATCCTGCCGTCGAGCAGGCCACCACCTGGATCCGCAGGGCCCAGCAGCTCTCCGAAGAGGGAGTCGCGGACTCGGACGCCGCCGACCGCCTCTCCGCCATCCTGCAGGACCCCCGCGGCCTGGACTTCACCGTCGGCTTCGTCGATCGCGTCATCCGCACCGAGGACAGCGTCGCCGCCGCACGGGCGCTGCAGCGCATCGCGAGCATCGCCCCCAAGTCCCTGTCCGCGCTGGATCGCTCGCAGATCCTCTCGGGCAGCTACATGAGCCACCTGGCTCCGGCGGTTGTCATCCCGATCGCCCGCGGCCGCCTGCGCCAGATGGTCGGTCACCTGGTGGTCGACTCCCGACCGGGCCCGTTCGGCAAGGCCGTCGAGCACATCACGCAGCGCGGCGACTCGCTGAACATCAACCCGCTCGGCGAGGAGGTCCTGGGCCTCGCCGAGGCCGATAAGCACCTGGACGAGGTCGACCGCATCCTGGCCCGCGACGACGTCGACTACGCGTCGATCAAGGTCTCCTCCGTGGTCCCGCAGCTCTCGCACTGGGGCTTCGACGAGACCGTCGAGCGCGTGGTCGAGCGCCTGCTGCCGCTGTACCGCAAGGCCGCCGATGCCCCGGCCGGGACCAAGTTCATCAACCTGGACATGGAGGTCTACTCGGACCTGCACCTGACCACCCAGGTCTTCACCACGCTGCTCTCGCGGCCCGAGCTGAAGGACCTGGAGGCGGGCATCGTCGTGCAGGCCTACCTGCCCGATGCCCTGGGTGCGGTGCAGCACCTGTCCGAGTGGGGGGCGCAGCGCGTGGCCGAGGGCGGCGCGCAGATCAAGGTCCGCCTGGTCAAGGGCGCCAACCTGCCCATGGAGCGCGTGGACGCCGAGATGCACGACTGGCCGCTGGCCGTCATGCCGACCAAGCAGGCCACGGACGCCAACTACAAGCGGGTCCTGGCCTGGGCCATGGACCCCGAGCACCTGCACGGGATGCGCATGGGCGTGGCGGGGCACAACATCTTCGACATCGCCTTCGCCAAGCTGCTCGCCGAGCAGCGCGGGGTCTCCGAGCGCATCGAGTTCGAGATGCTGCAGGGCATGGCCGCCGAGCAGTCGATCGCCGTGTCCGAGGACGTCGGGGGAGTGCTCTACTACGTCCCCGCCGTGGCCCCGGAGGAGTTCGACGTCGCCGTGGCCTACCTGGTGCGCCGCCTCGAGGAGAATGCCGAGTCCGAGAACTTCATGTCGGGGATCTTCGAGATCGAGCCCGGCAACCAGATCTTCCGCCGCGAGGAGGGCCGCTTCCGCGCCGCCGTCGAGCAGCTGCTCGAGGAGGGCATGGTCCTGGACGGCGAGCGCGCCCCGGGCCCGCACCGCGTGCAGGACCGCACGCAGGAGGCCGCCGGGCGCCAGAGCGGCTACCAGGGCCATCAGCCGCTCGACGAGCCCTTCCGCAACGAGCCGGACACCGACATCTCGATCCCGGCGAACCAGAAGTGGGCGCTCGAGCTGCGGGATCTGATCACGGACCGGTCCTGGTACCAGGGTCTGGCCACCCCGGACTCGCTCGAGCTCGACGACGTCGCCGAGATCGTGGAGACCGGTCGCAATGCTGCCAAGGGCTGGCGCGAGCGCGGGGCCCGGGAGCGCGCGGAGATCCTCAACCTCGCTGCCGACAAGCTGGCCGAGCGCCGCGGGCACCTCATGGCGGTGGCCGCTGCCGAGACCGGCAAGGCCTTCACCCAGTCGGACGCCGAGGTCTCCGAGGCCATCGACTTCTGCCGCTGGTACGCCCGCCATGCCGAGGAGCTGGAGCAGGTCGACGGCGCCGAGTTCGAGCCCGATGTCCTGGACCTGGTCACCCCGCCGTGGAACTTCCCGCTGGCCATCCCCACAGGCTCGACCGTCGCGCCCCTGGCCGCCGGTGCGGCCGTCATCCACAAGCCGTCACCGCAGACCGTGCGCTGCTCCGCGGCGCTGATGGAGGCGCTGTGGGAGGCAGGCGTCCCGCGCGACGTCCTGCAGCTCGTGGACGCCGTCGAGGGCGACACCGGCAAGGCGCTGGTGAGCCACCCGGGCGTGGACCGCATCGTGCTCACCGGCGCCTACGAGACGGCCGAGCTGTTCGGCGGCTGGCGCAGCGGCCGCCCGGTGATCGGCGAGACCTCGGGCAAGAACGCGCTGATCATCACGCCGGCAGCGGACCGCGATCAGGCCGTGTGGGATCTGGTCACCAGCGCGTTCGGCCACGCCGGGCAGAAGTGCTCTGCGGCCTCGCTGGGCATCATGGTGGGCTCGGTGGCCACCTCGCAGCGCTACGAGAAGCAGCTGCTGGACGCGGCGTCGTCCATGGTCGTGGACTGGCCCGAGAACCTGCAGGCGATCGTGGGCCCCACGGTCGAGCAGCCCGGCGACAAGCTCAAGCGCGCTCTCACCCAGCTGGACGAGGGCGAGGAGTGGCTGCTCGAGCCCAAGCAGCTCGACGACTCGGGCCGCCTGTGGCGCCCGGGCATCAAGACGGGTGTGAAGCCCGGCTCCTTCTTCCACGAGACCGAGGTCTTCGGCCCCGTGCTCGGGCTGATGCACGCCAAGGACCTGGACCAGGCGATCGAGTGGCAGAACGCCGTGGAGTACGGTCTGACCGCCGGCATCCACTCCCTGGACGTGCAGGAGGTCGGCTCCTGGCTGGAGCGCGTGGAGGCCGGCAACCTCTACGTCAACCGCGGCATCACCGGCGCGATCGTGCAGCGCCAGCCCTTCGGCGGCTGGAAGAAGTCGTCGGTGGGCCTGGGTGCCAAGGCCGGCGGTCCGAACTACCTCACGCAGATGGGCCACTGGACCAAGGGCGCCTTCCGCGCAGGCAACTCCGTGGAGGTCCAGCCGGGGCTGCTGCCCGCGGTGCGCGACGTCCTGGGCGACGCCGAGGTGATCGAGACGCTGCCCGCAGAGGATCTGGCCTGGCTGCGGGCCTGCGCCGCTGCCGACCAGCGGGCCTGGGAGTCCGAGTTCGGCGTGGCCAAGGACCCCACGGGCCTGGTCAGCGAGGCCAACATCTTCCGCTACCGCGCCCGCGACATCGTGGTGCGCGCTGCGGAGGATGCCCCGGTCACCGACGTGATCCGCGTGGGCCTGGCCGCCGCCCGCTCGGGCTCGGAGGTCACGCTCTCGGCAGCGCCTGCCGTCATGGAGGCCCTGCCGCGGGAGGCTCGCGCCCTGTTCACCCAGGTGCTCCCGGCGACCGACGACGAGCAGTTCCGCGTCCAGGCCAAGGCCCGACGCCTGCTCGGCGCCCGCACCGCCTACCGCGCGATGTCCGAGCCGGAGGAGCAGCGCTCCGCGGTGCAGAAGCTGCGCGATCGCCTGCCCTTCGGCGGCCGGGCCTCGGAGGACTCCGATCCCGAGGTGCTCGAGCTCGGCGTGGGCGCGCGCATCAAGGTCGTCGGCACCGATGCGGACCTGGTGGTCGATCTGGGCGCCACCCCGGATGTGGCGGTCATGATGCACCCGATCGTCGGCGCCTCCCGCGTGGAGATCCAGGAGATGCTCCACGAGCAGGCCGTGTCCATCACGCTGCACCGCTTCGGCAACCGGTTCGCCGACATGCACCGGCTGCGGGACGAGCTGATGGGCTGAGGAGCGCGATCGGCGGATGCCTGCTCGAGGCATGGATAATCGAATGCCGACGATGAGATGACGGGCCGATCGGGGCGCCGCTGCCCAGCGGCGTCCCGATCGGTCATTGCAGAGGGGAGCAGCTATGTCATTGCGCGAGACCATCGCCCACCTCCCGCCCGAGCAGCGGGAGCGGATCGCCGGATTCGCCCGGCATGTGCCTGCAGGGATCAGGTTCGGGCCCGTGTTCCGACAGACCCAGCGGGAGATCCGGAAGGCGTGGACGGTCCCGTCATGGGGGCGTGAAGAGCGAGATCGACGGCTGCAGTCGCTGCTGGATGCCGCGGCTGGAACGGACTACTACGGCTCAGCTGCGGGGTACGAGGCGCTGCACGAGACGACGGTGCCGCCGATGGAGCGGCTGAGCCGCCTGCCCATCCTCCCGCGGGAGGCGGTGACGGAGCACAGCAGCGGGATGCTCACGGTGCCCGAGGCCCAGCTCGAGCGGGTCGCGACCTCCGGGACCTCGGGGGAGCCCATCGTGTTCTGGCTCGACCGCAGCCGGGGCGCGAGCGAATGGGCCTACGTCCTGAGCGCCTGGGCGCGGAGGACCGGCTATCAGGCCGACGACTGGCGTCTGCGGCTGCGCGGAGCCGAGCTTCCCGGCGGTGCGGACTGGTTCGTCCAGGGCTCCACGGGGGAGGTCGTGCTGCGCGTCCAGGCGCTGCGTCCCGAGCTCATCAGGGAGCACTGGCAGCTGGCCTCTCAGCGAGGGATCCAGTACCTGCACGGCTTGCCATCGGCCATCGCGTACCTGGCGCGCCTGGTGGAGACCGAGCTGCCGGACGATGACTGGCGGCACAGGATCCGGGGGATCCTCGCCGTCTCGGAGGAGCTCACAGAGGCCCACCTGGAGATCCTGCACCGCGTCTTCCCGCAGGCGCGCGTGGCCAACTTCTACGGGCTGAGCGAGCGCACGGCCTTCGCCGTCATGGACGACGACGGCGATTTCCACCCCGAGCCCCTCTACGGGGTCGTCGAGCTGGTCGATGAGCAGGGCCGAGCCGTCGAGGTCGGCGCTCGCGGCAGGATCATCACCACCGGTCTGCGGCTCACCGGACAGCCCTTCCTGCGCTATGACACGGGTGACTCGGCGCTGCGTACGGGAACGGATCCCTGGGGTCAGCCGATCTTCCGCGAGATCCGCTCTCGACGCAGGCGGGAGGGGCTGATCTGCAATGACGGCAGCTTCCTGCCCGCCGCGATCTTCGGAATGCACACCATGGAGGTGCTCGCAGCTCGGAAGTTCGGGTTCCGACAGCACGAACCGGGCAAGGCCACGTTCCTCGTGGAGCCGGTCACCGGAGCCACCGATGCGCAGATCCAGGAGCTCCACAGAGCGATGGCGGCGGTCATCGGGGATCGCATCGACCTCGAGCTGGAGGTGGTGGACCGTCTGGAGGTCCCGGCCAACGGCAAGGAGCGTCTGGTGGATCAGCAGATTCCGGGGGCGGCGACCACCTGGTCATGATCCTGCAATCGCATGGAGAATTTGCGGACGAACACGTAACCTCGCATCAGAGGTGCGCGCCTCTGGGCAGCTGATCCGATGACCCCCGGCGCGACCACATCCGAAGGGGAGAGCTTGAGATCGTTTCGTGAGAAGGTCGCCCACCTTCCGGCGGACCAGCGGGAGAGAGTGGGCCCCCTCGTCCGAGCCATTCCGCCGTCGCTGCGCTATGGACCGGTGTTCCAGCGGACGCTGAGGGAGCTGCGGAAGGCCCGCACGGTGCCGTCGTGGGCAACCCAGGAGCGTGGACGGCGTCTCGAGCAGCTGCTCGATCAAGCAGCCGAGACCGACTATTACGGCTCAGAGCCCGGATACGAGGCACTGCGCGAGCGCAGCGCCGGCGCCTTCGAACGGCTTTCCCGCTTGCCGATCCTGACCCGCGAGCAGCTGTCGCAGAACTCCCTGCGCATGCTCACGGTCCCGGAGAGCGGCGTCCAGATGACCGCCACCTCCGGCACCTCGGGCGATCCCATCCTGTTCCACCTGGACCGGCAGCGCGGGGCCGCTGAGTGGGCCTACGTCTTCGATGCCTGGCACCGGGCCACGGGCTATGAGCTCGACGACTGGCGGCTGTTCCTGCGAGGGGCGGCCGATCTGCCCGGTGGGGCGGATCACTACCTGCAGCGCGCGACCGGCGAGCTGGTGCTGCGGGTCCAGGCGCTGGCCCCCGAACGCATCCAGGAGCAGTGGGGCTGGGTGCGCGATCGCGGGATCCGCTACCTGCACGGCTATCCGTCGGCCCTGAGCTACATGGCCAAGCTGGTCGAGGAGCAGCTGCCCGACGACGAATGGCGTCATCAGATCCGCGGCGTCCTGGCCGTCTCGGAGGAGTTCACGCCCGACCAGCAGCAGACCTTCGAGCGGGTGTTCCCGAACGCGGGGATCTCCAACTTCTACGGTCTGAGCGAGCGGACCTGCTTCGCCTCGATGGATCCGGACGGAACCTTCCATGCCGAACCCCTGTACGGCATCACGGAGCTGCTCGGAGAGGACGGCCTGCCCGTGGAGGTGGGGCAGCGCGGCCGGCTCGTGACCACCAGCCTGATGATCAAGGGCCAGCCGTTCCTGCGCTATGACACGGGAGATTCCGCCGAGCGCGTGGGCACGGATGCCTGGGGTCAGCCCACGTTCCGAGCGATCTCCTCACGGCGCGGCCGAGAGGGCCTGGTACGCGCAGACGGCTCGCTGTTCCCCACCACGTCACTGAACGTGCACGGGCATCAGTTCCTGTGCATCCGCCGCTTCCGCTTCCGGCAGGACGTACCCGGCCGCGTCACGCTGCGGGTCGAGCCCACGGCCGATGCCGCCCCGGAGGAGCTCGAGGAGTTCTACCAGGCGATGTGTCGACGCACGGCCGGGCAGGTGGAGCTGGGCTTCGAGCTGGTGGAGCACCTGGAGATTCCGCCGAATGGCAAGGATCGGATCGTCGACCAGAACATCTCCGGCGTCAGCGGGACCTGGGCCTGAGCCTGACGGGCAGGCCCAGGTCTTCCGTCGATCAGCGCAATTCGGTGCGCGGCCGCGTGGTGGCCACGGCGGCGATGATGCCGAGCAGGAGACCGACGGCAGCACCCATGACTCCGATCATGGTCATGCTCAGGCCAGAGGGATCCTCGGGGGTTGTGGGGCTGCCCGCCGGTTCGATGCTGACCTGCGCGTCCTCGGCGCTGGTCGCCACCACCGAGGTGAGGGCGTCGCGCCAGGCCTCCGCCAGGGCGCTCGCCTCCTCCGGCGACTCGCCCACGGCCGTGATCTCCACGCCCGTGGTGGCCGGTGTGGCCGTCACAGTGATGCCGTCGAGAAGCTCCGAGGCCGACTTGTCGGTGTCGAGATCGCTCTTGGCCTCCTCGGCGACCACCAGGGACTCGCCCAGGGCCTCGTAGGTTGTGGTGCGGGAGATCGCCAGCTCCTCGGCGGCCAGGCGCTCGGCGGCGGTGTCATCGTCCGCCCCGGCGTGGACGATCATGGTCGTGACCGACTCGTACTGCGGAGGCTCCGAGGCCGCGAGCCCGAGCGCGATGCCGAGACCCAGGATCAGGCCCACGAGCGGGGCCCACCAGCGCCGCCGCAGCGCCGTCCCGAGATGCTCGGCGGACACGTCTCTGACCATGGGATCGCCGCCCTGATTGCGGGACCGGGCCTCGGTGCGCCTGCTGGTCTGCATGATTCTGCTGCTCCCCCTGAATTCGAATCATCCGCTCTCCCCAGAGCGAAGCGGACGGTGCTGCAATGATGCGAAAGCTCACGTCCGATCTCCCAGAGTAGTGTCACCGATCTGACGCACATGCTGTAAACGGCCATGAACCGTGCAGTTGAGTGGACAAACAGCCTTCATGAACGATCATCTGCCCGGAGGCACGTGACGTCGTGCCATCATGTCGTGATGCGTGCCGCCGCTGGGGAGCGGTCGGGCGCAGCGGCAGGTGCTCGGCACCGGATCGGGGGATCCGGAGCGTCGACGCCCTGCATTCGACGGCACGGGGACCGTCCCGGGGAGGAGCACACATGCAGACTGCAGTCTCAGCCCTGTCGTGGGGTGCCCTCGGCGTGGTCCTGCTGGTCGGCGTCGCCTGGGCGGTCAAGCTCTGCCTGGAGCATCCCAAGGCCACCATCGGGGCTGCCGTCGTCTACTCGATGATCTCCCAGACCGTGGGCACGGTGGGCGGCATCTCGATCCTCAACTACGGCGATGAGCTCGCCGTCGTGCTGGCCGTGGGCGTGGCCTGCGCTCGGCGTCTGATCGATCATCATGCGCTGCGCTTCTTCGCCGCGGTGTGGTTCCTGCTCGCCTTCATCCTCTTCGGCCTGATCAGCAGCGTGGTGCATGCCGTGCCCTCGTCCATCACGCTCATGGGGACCCTGCTGTACCTCAAGGGGCCGGCGCTGGGCTTCGCGGTGGCTCAGCTGGACTGGCGTCGTGCAGATCTGCCTCGCATCGCCAGAGCCGGCGCTGCGGTGATCGTGGTGATCCTGTTCACCTGCGCGCTCAACGCCGCGGCTCCGGGCCCGTGGAACGACTTGGTGAGCAGGACGGAGGTGGCCAGCGAGCGCGGAGGCTTCACGAGCCTGACCGGGCCCTTCGACCACCCGGTCGGGCTGGGCACCACCATGGCCCTGGCCTTCCTGGCCATCTACCTCTACCGCCTGCTGGTGCGCAGGACTCCTCTCACCTTCGTCCTGCTGATCGCCACCGGTCTGGCCTGCCTGGCGGCCTTCCGCCGCAAGTCGATCGTGGCGGGGATCGCCGTGGCCCTGGGCGTTCGCGCTGTCCTGCCCCTTCCACGGGCTCTGTTCGTCACGAGTGCGGTGATCCTCCTTCCCGTGGGCCTCGTTCTCCTGCGGGAGCCCCTGACGGCCGTCGTCGACGGGACCCTCACCGAGTACCTGACCGACTGGGATCGGGTCGCTCGCATCCGGATGACGATCGACGGCTTCCTGCTGGCTGTCGGTGCGTTCCCCCTCGGGGTGGGTCTGGGCCGCTTCGGCTCCTTCACGGCCTCCGAGAACTACAGCCCGATCTACACGGATCTGGGCTACGAGCGGATCTGGGGTCTGGGGCAGGGCGATATGGGCGGCTTCCTCTCGGACACCTTCTGGCCGGCCCCGCTGGCCGAGACCGGGATCCTGGGCGCCCTGTGCTATCTGGGAGCGCTGATCATGTTCATCGTCCCCGGCTGGCGGATGATGCGCTCGGCATCGGATGGGCACAGCAAGTGGATCGGGGCGGTGACCGTGGCCTGGTTCGCCCAGCTGCTGATCGAGTCGGTCGTCGCGCCGGTCTTCCTGTCGCCGCCGATGTACGGGCTGCCGTTCGCAGTGGCAGGACTGTGCCTGGCGCTCGGAGCAGAGCCTCGCAGCGGGCGACGAGCGCTGGGGGTGAGGCCGTCGCAGGCCGCCGAACAGGATGCATCGATAGCCAAGCCCGGACGCGCTCCTTGGGAGCTCGGTGCCCAGCAGCAGGAAGGAGTCTCATGATCAAGGCGACCATCATCGGACCTGCCCCCGGGTCCTCGGGCGGAATCGGCATCATGGCCGGTCATCTGCTCGGCACGAGCTCCGAGCGCACGTCACTGGCCTTCCTGGATTCCGGCGGTGCTCCCGGACCGGCTCTGCAGAGGCTGGCGCATTTCGTGAGGGCGGCCGCCGACTGCCTCGGGCCTTCGTCAGCGCACCTGCGGGTGTTCGCCGTGGCCTCCCGCGGCAGCACATGGCGCAAGCTGACGCTGAGCGCACTGGTGCGCCTTCGCCGCCGTCCATACGCACTGCACCTTCACGGGGGCGGCTATGACGACTACTTCCGATCTCGTGGGCGCCTGGAGCAGGCCCTGGTGAAGAACATGTTCCAGGCGGCTCACCAGGTCATCGTCCTGGGGGAGAGCTGGGCGCAGTTCGTCCAGGAGGAGCTCGGGGTGTCGGATGCTGCCGTGTCCGTGCTGCCGAACGCGGTCCCTGGTCCTCAAGAGGCCCCGCAGCACGTGACCCATCCGATGCGCGTGCTCTTCGCGGGCCGCGTGGGTGCCCGCAAGGGGGCCCCCGAGCTGCTCCAGGCATGGTCCCGGATCAGCGCCGGGCGCGATGCCGTCCTGGTCCTGGCAGGCGATCTCGATGACCCGGACGGCTCCATCCGGGCCGCCGTGGACCGCGCGCAGCGGGTCGAGCTCACGGGCTGGCTGGACGCGGAGGCCCTGCAGGACCAGCTGCGCCGTGCCCAGATCCTGGTGCTGCCCAGCCGGGCGGAGAACCTCCCGCTGTCGCTGCTCGAGGGCATGGCGTGGGGTCTGGCACCCGTCGTCACGCCCGTCGGGGCGGTCCCGGAGGTCGTCGACGACGGCGAGAACGGGATGCTCGTCCCGGTGGGGGATGCGGGTGCGCTGGCGCAGGCGCTCGCAGGGCTGCTGGACGACGATGCACGGCGTACCCGCATGGGTGACGCCGCCCGCGTCACCTGGGAGAACGGGTACAGCATGGACGGCTATCGGAAGCGCTTCGACGACATCCTCGAGGCGGCCGTCGGGGGCGATGCCGAGGTGGAAGGGGGTCAGCGATGACGCCGCAGGGACTCGAGCCGCAGCTGCGGACGGAGGTCGAGGAGGCGCTGGAGCGGTCCATGGCCTTCGCCCGTGAGCGCGACTACGCCGGGACGGACCCGTACGACGGGCTGCTCTCGCCGTACGCGCGCGTGCTGCGCGGACGCGTTCCTCGCCAAGTCTGGGTGCAGGGGCACAAGCGCCTGGGCCGTGGCCTGCGCGCCGCCACACGTGTTCCCCCGGTGCGCATGACCAAGGGGATGGCGCTGTTCTCGACGGCTGCATCGCTGTCCGGCGACGACCAGACGGCCAGGCAGCTCGCGCAGCGGATCCTCCAGGAGCGCGGGACGGGTCCGTGGGGCTACGAGTTCGACGTCCAGACGCGCTGGGCCTTCTATCCGGCAGGCAGCCCCAACGTCATCGCGGTGACCTTCGCACTGCGCGCCCTGTCCGCGGCGGGGATGCTGGACCGGGTCAGCGCTGACGTCCGTGATTGGCTGGAGGGGCAGTTCCACACATCGGGCTACTTCCGGTACACGACCACCTCGGACCGACTGGTGCACAATGGGTCCTTGCTTGCGGCGGAGTCGCTGGCGATGCTGGACGGAGACAGGGAACTGATCCGCACTGCGGTGGACCGGGCGGTCCGCGCGCAGGCGGAGGACGGCTCCTGGCCGTACGGTGAGGGTCCGGGACTCGAGTGGATCGACAGCTTCCACACGATCTACAACCTGGACTCGCTGTGGGCGCTGCAGCAGATGGGCTTCGAATCGGGGGATTCGGCAGCTCGCGGCGCGCAGTTCTGGAAGGACCGCTGTCTCAGCCCTGAAGGTCTTCCGCTCTACATGGCGGATGACCGGCAGGTCTCGACGGATGTGCACAACGTGGCCACCACGGTCGGGTATCTGGCCCGCGCAGCGCAGCGCGGCTGGCCGGTCCCGGACCCGGAGGCCGCGATTCGGCATCTGCTGGGACTGCAGGGCGGCGACGGCGGATTCCGCAGCGGAGGCAGGGGGCTTCCGCACATGCGGTGGAATCAGGGCCACGCGGCTGTCGCGCTGGCCTCATGGGCATCGTCAGGACGGCGGGCCGATTGGGACTCTGGGGGGAGAACCGATGACGGATCAGATGCAGCGAGTGATCGCGCCTGAGCGCACGGACGTGATGGGTGTGGGCGTCGATGCCCTCACGATGGATCAGACCATCGACCGGCTGCGGGAGATGATCGCCACAGGCAAGGGGCAGAACCACCTGTCCGTCAACGCCGCCAAGCTCGTGGCGGCCATCGAGGACCCGACCAAGCTCGAGGAGTTCAACCAGGGGACGCTCGTGAGCGCCGACGGCCAGGCCGTCGTGTGGGCCGCCCGCCTCCTGGGCCGCCCGCTTCCGCAGCGTGTGGCGGGGATCGACGTCATGAACCGCCTGGTCGATCTCTCCGCCCAGGAGGGGCAGCGGATCTTCCTGCTCGGTGCTCGTGAGGACGTCGTCGGGCGAGTGCGCCGCGAGTTCACAGCCCGCGGCGCCAACGTGGTGGGACACCGCGACGGCTACTGGCGCCGGTACATGACGGATGCCGAGATGGCCCAGACCATCCGCCTGCTCGACGTCGACATCCTCTTCGTGGCTTTGCCCTCGCCCATGAAGGAGGATTTCATCTACGGCTTCCGCGAGGCCATGAACGTCGGCCTCAGCGTGGGGGTGGGCGGCTCGTTCGACGTCGTGGCCGGCCGCACCCGGCGGGCTCCCGCGATCATCCAGCGCCTCGGCCTCGAATGGCTCTTCCGCCTGGTGCTGGAGCCGCGGCGGATGTTCAAGCGCTACGCGGTCGGCAACTCGAAGTTCCTCTGGTACCTGGTCAGGGAGCTGCTGCGCCGCGGCTGACGGCGGCCCCCGCGTCCGACGGCGGACGCGCGGTCTCAGGCCCTGCGCGCCGGCCGGGCGGTGCCCACCGCCACCAGGATGCCGACGAGCAGCCCCACCG
>CAACWV010000208.1_pt1 | contig 12696 bp, 9 predicted proteins | sample 2275731 | NCBI WGS metagenome assembly CAACWV01 (sample SAMEA5312473, study PRJEB27640) | indoor metagenome | biome: indoor environment; feature: uncontrolled; material: tiles wood | place: Germany | collected 2014-07-07 | reverse complement strand
GGTGTGTGGTGGTGGCAGGTTTGCGGTGGTTATAGCGTGAGGGAAACGCCCGGTCCCATCCCGAACCCGGAAGCTAAGGCTCACAGCGCCGATGGTACTGCACTCTGATGGGTGTGGGAGAGTAGGTCGCCGCCGCAATACTCTTTAGAGGGAAGGCTGATGGCCGGCTCCCCGCAACAATTTGGTTGCGGGTCGAGCTGGCCATCAGCCTTTTCCCATACCCAGATCCTTTCCCCATCGCCGAGTGGATACCCCATTGCGCTGAACGGGCTTTTGACGCAACTGGGTATCCACTCGAACACTGTCAGGGGCCGGGTTCGGTGAGGGATGCGGACGTGAGCAACGAAGCGGCCAGCAGCACCTTGGTGCATTGAGGCAGCAGGGCTCGGGCCCGCTCACGCCGAGTGGACCCACAGTTGCGCTGAGAGGGCCTTCAACGCAACCAGGTATCCACTCGACCAGGGGAGAGGCTCGGGCTCTTTCCGGGCCGAGTGGATACTCAATTGCGATATGAGTGGCCACAACGCAATTGGGGATCCACTCGCGAGGGAGAGGGGCGGGCAGACGGCGGGCTACTCGTCGGCGTCGGCGGCGTGGGCAGCTGCGTCCGAGTGGACGTGGCCCCGGTGGAGGTCCTGGAGCATTGCCTGGCGGGTCGCCTCGCGCTGCCCGTCGGTCTCCCCGTCGATCTCCCAGATCCTGTAGTCGCTCAGCATGGCCTCAGGGCGGGCGGTCGCGAACAGGATCACCCCGGGGTAGCTGTCCAGGAGCTCGCGGACGATGTCGCGTCCCTCGTCATCGAGGCCCACGCTGATGTTCTCCAGCACCAAGAGGGGCGGCTGCCCGTGGAGCGCGCGGGCGAGCTTGAGACGGGTGACATCGGACGGGGACCACCCCGCCGCGTTGTTCTCCAGCTTGGTGCCCAGTCCTCGGTGGAGCCTGCCGACGCGCTTGCCCATGCCAACGCGTTCGAGCTCGCGGAGGACCTCGTCGTCGTCGCCTCCCGGTCGGCGGTAGGTCACGATCCGCCGGATGGAGCCCTGCTCGAGCGGGATGTCCAGGGAGGCGTAGCCCACCAGCTCCCGACGCTCCTTGCGGGGTGCACGGACATAGTCCTTGCCGTCGATCAGCACGTAGGCCCCGTCCTCATCCTGCGGGTTCAGGCTGTCCCCTGCGAGCAGCAGCTGCTGGATGGCCTGGTGCGGGCGGGCGGAGTGCTCGGAGACCATGCGGATCCGATCGCCGGGCACGGCGTCGATGTCCGGCAGGGGCGTTCCGTGGACGGTGAGTCCGCGGACGCTGAGTCCTTCGTGGTCGTCGACGGCCTCGACAGCGCCCTGCTTCCAGGCCCGCTCCCGGCGCTGCTCGGCCCTGCGCAGCTGGATGGCCTCCTGGAGCACGGGAGCCAGGATGCGGCGGGCGGCATTGTAGTTCTGCCGGTACTCGACTACGCGGCCCAGATCGGACATCGGCGTGGACATGATGCCGAGCAGCGTCATCACGGACGCCACACCGGCGGCGTCGATCACCCCGAGCATGGACAGCAGGACCACCACCACTGTGCACAGCGAGGCGGCGGTGACCGTCAGCGCGCGGATGAAGCCCGTGATGCGGGCGCGCTCGACGGCTGACTCGACCACCCGGCTCGAATTGCGGTCCACGGCGTTGAGCTCGCGGGAGACCGCGCCGGAGATCCTGATGGACGGTCCGGCGCGCACGGTGTCGGCGATGTGGGAGGACATCCGGCCGCGCTGCCGTCGCAGGGAACGAGCGCGCTCGAACGCAGCACCGGAGAGCCGCGGGATGGCCGCAGCAGTCAGTGCCAGCGGCACGGTGACAGCCGCGCCAAGGCGCCAGTCGATCACCCACAGCGCGGCGAGGACGACCAGCACCAGGGGAAGGCCCGTGGCCAGCGGGACGATGCCCTGGGCGATCCAGTTCCGAACTGCAGTGAGGTCGTTGGAGGCCCGGGTGACGATCACCCCCAGCGACTTGTTGCCCCGCTCGCCCAGGATGGCCGAGGTGATGAGTCGCCGGCGCTGCTCGTAGACGTAATCCTGCCCCACCTGCTCGGCCACGATGCGCTCCATCCACCGGGCCAGCCCGATGCCGAGCACGGACAGCACCAGCACGAGCACCAGATCCCACTCCGGCTGCCGAGCCGAGAGCACACCGCCGACGCTCAGCGCCATGGCGATGGCGAACACAGCCTGCAGGACCCCGAGGACCACCAGGGACGCCAGGAGCCACCGGCGGCGTCCTCGCCATACAGGTGGCATTCGGGGATCCTCCTGCTGGGAGGACACGCGCTCAGTCAATCGGCGCTCCCGCGGCTCAGGCGGACTCGGCCGAAGCCGTCGGGTCGACGACGCGGCGCCGCTGCGGCTCGGCGCGCAGCGCGGTCGCCTCGAGCGGATCCTGGAGATCGAAGGTCCCCACGACGGGGACGTCGAAGACGGAGAGGACCGAGTGCGCCTCGGTGGTGGCCAGAGGGGAGGAGGTCATGACCCCGGAGGCCGCCGAGACGCGCAGGCCGGCGTCGACCAGCTCGTGGACTCCGGCGCGAGCGCCGAGGGCATCCGTGGCGGCGAACATCACGTGGTCGATGGTCTCCTGGAAGGTCTCGTCGCGCAGCAGGCGAGCCGTCTCCTCCTGGTAGACGCCGTCGGCGATCTCGACGACGACCACGTCCGTCTCAGCCTCGGTGAGAGCATCGACCAGGTTCACGGTCAGGGCGCGCAGCTGCTCCATGGGGGCGCGGAAGGTGGTGGGGAACCCGAAGTCGGTGAAGTCGAGGACCTTGGAGGCGCCGGCGTCGGCGTAGATCATGGGGTCGTTGCCCGCACCGGTGCCGGTGATCTTGCCGGCGCCGACCGTGAGGCCGCTGTTGACCAGTCCGTTGATCAGGCAGGCCATCATGGTCGACTTGCCGGAGTTCATGGAGGTGCCGAGGACGCCGATGACCTCCGGGCGCCCGGTGCGCTCACGCCGAGGCCCGGTCACCGGCGCGTTGAGGAACGGCGCAAAGCGCTCGATGGTGACGACGCCACTCTCATCCGCCAGGAGGCCCTGAGGGCGCAGCCGAGTGGGAGAGGACATCTTGTCGTGGGAGGCGGTCACCTGCCCGGCAATGCCGCCGGCCGCCACCAGATCCACGGGCTCCAGCGAGTCGGGGACATGGGCCAGGAACTGATCCGCCGCGTAGCGGTTGCCGTAGGCCACCATCACGAGCCGGCCCTCGAAGAGGATCGCCTTGCGCGACTCCGGGGTCTCGATGCGCTTGTGATTGCCGATGCGGGTGACCTCCGCGATCACGACGTCGCCGGCCTGCGGGTGGACGTCCACGCCGGAGAGCAGGTGGAACCGGGCCGGGTCGTGGGCCACGGCGCTGGCCACGTGGCGAATCGTGTAGCTCGACTGGAAGCGCGCGGGCAGGGGATCCCGGATGATGCGGGCTTCATCGGTCATGGCGGTCTCGCTCGTCTCGTGGATGCGGGGCAGGGGCTGGGTGGTCATCTCGGGTCCTCTCGGCAGCGGAACGTCGTGAGCACGAGATAACCCGACGACGATGAGGCGCGGATGAACCGCGGATGAGGCAGCTCTCATCTGGCGCGGCCGACGGATCACGAAGCCCCATCCCAGTGAAGGGACGGCGGCACCGTCCGGATGGTGGAGGCGCCGCCTCGACGAGAGGACGCGCCCGGGGCCCCTTCCCGGAAGGTGACAGAGCTGAAGCCCCGTCCCGCAGAGGGGACGGGGCCTCGAGCGGCAGCGGACGGTCTCAGGGCAGCAGACGAGATACCGGGGGAAGCTGCCGTCCCACCGGGAACAGCGGGAGGTAGGAGAACCCCGAGAGGTTGTACGTGAACCTGATCCCCATCGACAGGCGGATGCCCCAGTGCATGCCCAGGGCGGCCAGGGCGAAGACCTGGCCCGTGCGCCGGCCGGCCAGCGCGACCGGGGCCCCGAGCTCGACGAGCAGCGCCATCGCCGACAGCGCACCGAGCGGGCCTGCGCTGCGGTAGAGGGCCCCTGCCAGGGCAGGGGCCTCGGAGCCGAAGACCTCCTTGCGGATCGCGTCGGTCGCGACCTGCTCCCGCAGCGTGCTCCCCGACGCCCACGCCCAGCCCTTGGGGCTGCGGACCTTGGCCACTCCCGAGAGGAAGTAGACGGCGACGGTCGCGATGTTCATGGCCGTGGCGGGAGCGCCGTAGGCGCGATCCAGGACTCTCGGTCGCTGAGGCGCACCGCGCAGGAGGCGATCCGCAGACAGCGCATCCGCTGTGGAGGTCAGCCCCAGGATGACCTGGTGCATCGTGAGCTGGTTGTCGTTGTGCAGGATCATCCCCCAGGAGTTGCGGTAGGAGAGGGTCCACAGCTGCAGCAGCGAGTTCAGCGGCCCGGTGATCCGGTGCCCGAGTCCCAGCAGGGTCAGGGCGTTGGTGACCTGCGCGGCGTCGAACAGCGCGTCGGCCACGCGGGGTGGCAGCGGCGCACGCAGGACGCGGACCGGTCCCACCGGCGCGAACTGCTCCGGGTCCTGAGCGTGCAGGGAGCGGAACATCGGCCGACGACGGAGGTTGCGGAACGCGGAGAAGGCGCCGATGCCGATGCGCAGGACCGCAGGACGCAGGGGCTCCGCGGCGGGCATGAGCGTGTCGACAAGGCGGTGCAGGAACCTGCTTCGGGCAGTCATCGTGCGTCCTTCCTGAGGCGGCGGGTGGCGTCCTGGGCCGTCGCGGTCCCGCCCACAGCGCACCGGGCATGGATGGTCTCGGAGCGGGGGATGCGCTGCCCCGCGAAGTACTCGTCGAAGACGAAGCGGCTGCGCACGACCTCGACGCGCACGATCCTCGCCTCGCGCTCGATCCGGCGCATGGTCTCGATCTCGGTGGAGCCGCCGGCCTCCGGAGGCTGCGCCAGGGAGTCGGCGAAGCGCTGGGCGACCGGGACGGCCCTCCCGCTGCGGACATCCCGGGCGATCTGCTTGCGCACCTGGTTGAGGCCGCCGGCGCCGTAGTGCGAGTAGTGGGGCAGGATGCGCTCGCCGTCCTCGCTCAGGCCGATCACATGCGGGACGATCACCCGGCCCCTGCGGTCCTCGGAGAACATGGGGAAGGTCGACAGGGGGAACGAGTCCTGCTCCATCCTCTGGACGTTCACCGTCGACATGGGGCCGACGTAGTGGCGGACCGGAGACACCAGCACGGCGGCGAGCCCGGCCAGGCCGGCCAGACGCAGCAGATCTGCGCTTCGGAGGGGCGGGGCGGAGGGTGCGGTGGTGCGCATGGGTGTCTCCTGGGGCGTGGTGCGGCAGGCGGGTGAGCTGGGGACGACGACTGCGGGGAGCAGGTCAGGGCGCGAGATCCGCCATGGCCGCGTGTGCGGCCCAGGCGCCTGGCATGCCGTGGACGCCGGCTCCCGGAGGGGCGGAGGAGGAGGCCAGGTACAGCCCTCGCGGTGCGAGCCGGTACGGGTCGAGGCTCGGGCGCGGTCGCAGCACGGACTGCAGTCCCGTCATGGCACCGCCTGCCACGTCGCCGCCGATGAGGTTGGGGTTCCACCGCTCGAGGGCTGCGGGGTGCGTGCTGCGGCGTTCGAGGATGCGGTCGCGGAACCCGGGGGCGAAGCGCTCGATCTGGGACGCGATGCGCTCGGCGACCTCACCGGGGCGCCGCTCCACGTATCCCGCCGGCACATGGGCATAGGCCCACAGGACCACGCGTCCCTCGGCTGGGCCGTGTGCGCGTGACGGATCGGCCGCCTGCTGCTGGCACACCAATACGAACGGTCGTTCTGGTAGCCGTTCCCGGAAGACCTCGGACTCCGCGCGCACCAGCTCCTGAGCGGTGCCCGCGACGTGGACGGTGGTGGCCTCCGCGACGCGCGGATCGCTCCACGGCACTGGGCCGTCGAGGAGGAAGTCGACCTTGTAGGCGGCCGCCCCGTGGCGCCACCGGCCCAGCTGATTCCGCACACGCGGCGGAATCTCCTCGGCGCCCGGCCCGCTCAGGCGCAGCACCTGCGAGGGCGTGAGGTTCAGCAGGACGGCATCGGCCTGCGGCAGCTCGCGCAGATCGGTGACCCAGTGACCGGTATGCACGCGGCCGCCGTGCGCTTCCAGAACGCTGAGCAGCGCCGCGACGATCGAGCCGGTGCCTCCGCGTGCCACTGGCCAGCCGCGCGTCATGCCCAGCGCCCCGAACAGGGTCCCGAACGCACCGGTGAGCGGCTGTCCCAGCGGCGTGATCGCATGAGCGGCCGAGCCCAGGAAGAGGGTGCGCGCGGCGTCGTCGCGGAACAGCGTGCGTGCCATCGCAGCGGCAGGGGGCGCAGAGCGCAGCCCGAAGCGCGCCATGGCCAGCGGGTGCTTCGGCCAGCGCAGCATGGGCCCCAGGATGTTCTCCAGGTGGGCGTCGAGGCCCTCGACGACGGGGGCGTGCAGAGCGCGCCAGGCGCGGGCGTCGCGTCCCAGGCCCTCAGCCGTGGAGGCGAGGTCCTGGTGGAGCAGCGCGGCCGGAGCGCCTTCAGCCGGATGCGCCATGGGATAGGCGCTGCGGACCCACTGAAGGCCGTGCTGCTCCAGACCCAGGTCCCGGAACACCGGGCTGGCGACGCCGAAGGGGTGCCCGGCGGCGCCCAGATCAACGATCGTGCCCTCGCCGAGCAGCGGGGCGGAGGCCGCCGCGCCGCCGGGATGCTCGCCGCCCTCGTAGACGTCGACCTCCCAGCTCTCACGGGCGAGCAGTGCGGCGGCCGTGAGGCCGTTGGGCCCCGAGCCCACGACAACGGCGCGGGGCGCAGCGTTGCTGCTGTGCCGACGGGCGGTCATGCCTCTCACCTCCGGTGGCGATCCGCAGGATGCGCGGGACCTGCTGTCCCTGGACCGCGATGTCCCTCGACTATGGCCCACCGGAATGAAAGCCCGATGAGCGCGCAGCGCGAGGGCGAGATGCCGACGGCCGGGTGCCGATCGCTGCCGGTGAGGGCGCGACCGGCACCCGGCCGTCGGTGCGGGGTGCTGGAGCCCCTGACCTGCTCCGACGCCGCGCGGACGAGGAGCGGGTCAGGGGTGGGGATCAGGCGAAGGGCTGGGAGGCCTCGTTCAGCGCCGTGACCTCCGCATCCGTGAGCTCGAGCTCGGCGGCTGCGATCAGCGCCGGGAGCTGCTCGACCCGGGAGGCCGAGGCGATCGGGGCGGTGATGCCGCGGGCCAGCAGCCAGGCCAGGGCCACGGTGGGCATCTCGACGCCGCGATCAGCGGCGATGCGCTCCACGGCCTCGACCACGCGCAGGCCGTCCTCGGAGAAGTAGCCCTCGGCCATCCCGCCGCGCTGGGCACCCTCGAGATCGGCCTTCGTGCGGTACTTGCCGGTGAGGAAGCCTGCGGCCAGGGAGAAGTACGGGAACACGGCCGCGCCGTACTCGCGGGCGATGGGGGAGTAGTCCTGCTCGTATTCCCTGCGGAAGACCAGGCTGTACTGCGGCTGGATCGCCACCGGGGCAGTGAGGCCCTCGCGGCGGGCGGTCTCGAAGAACTCGCGCATGCGCTGCGGCGAGTAGTTGGACAGCCCGTAGGCCATGACCTTGCCCGACTGCACGAGATCGTGGAAGGTGCGGACCTGGTCGGCGATCGCGATCGCCTCGTCGTCGTAGTGCGCGTAGTACAGGTCGATCCGGTCGGTCTGCAGCCGCTGCAGGGAGGCCTCGAGGGAGGCCTTGACGGTCTCGTCGGCCAGGCCGGTGAACTCCGGGTGCCGACCGGTCTTGGTCGCGATCAGCATGTCCTCGCGGTTGCCGCGGGCGGCCAGCCAGCGGCCCAGGACGGTCTCGGACTCGCCGCCGGTGTGGCCGTCGGCCCAGACCGAGTACATGTCTGCGGTGTCGATGAAGGTGCCGCCGGCCGCGACGAAGCCGTCCAGGACCTCGAAGGAGGTCTGCTCGTCCGAGGTCCAGCCGAAGGTGTTGCCGCCGAGGTTCAGCGGGAGGAACTGCGTGTCGATACCGGGGATGCGTGCGGATGCTGCCATGGGGTGCTCCTTGATCGAGGATCCGGGCCGTAGGCTTCTTCGAGGGCCCGAGAGAGGTTCCACCCGTCTCAGCACCTCAGGGCCCGGGGCTTATTCCGATGGCGGCGCGGCGGCGACGGGAGGAGGCTGCGGCCCGGACGCAGAACGGCCCCCGTCGGCAGAGTCTGCCGACGGGGGCCGTGCGAGCCGATCAGGAGGCTCAGCCCTGCTGCTGACGGTGCTGCTCCAGCACCCGGGTCTGAGTGTCGGGGGAGTCGATGATCTTGCCCGGGTTGAAGTTCTCACTCGGATCGGCCGAGCGGAACAGCCCGCGCAGGACCTCGACGCCCTCTTCGGAGACGTCCTGGTCCATCCAGGGGCTGTGCTCCGCACCGACGCCGTGGTGATGCGACAGAGTGCCGCCGGCGTCGATGAAGGCCTGCTGGATCCGCGTCTTGACCAGGGCGTACTCGTAGTCGACGTTCTCGTCCGTGAAGGGGAACGCGAACGTGAAGTAGAGGCAGGCGCCCGTGTGGTACGAGTGCGACATGTGGCTCATGATCCAGCCCTTGAGCCCGAGCTCCTCGAACGCGGACTCGGCTGCCTGGTAGGCGGCCTTGTGCACGGCGGTCAGCCGGGACCAGGGGGCGGCCGTCTCGGAGACGTCGCCGATGATCTGCTGCTCGAGCAGGAAGTCGCGCAGGTACGGGGTGTCGAACTTCTTCTGGTCATACAGGGCCCCGGGTCCGGAGCCCAGCACGATCGCGCCGTTCGCCTTGGCGATGCCGGCCACTGCCTTGCGATGGCGGGCGACGTCCGCCTTGGTGCCCTCGAAGCAGACGTAGGCGATGCACATGGCCTGGGTGTCCCAGCCGCGCTTGCGCATGAACGCCCACAGAGCCTCCTGGCCCTTGGCCGCGATCTCCGACTTCCGGGAGGTGGGGGCCTTCTGCGTGGCCAGCGAGAACTCCGTCTCGCGGGCATCGGAGATGCGGGCGAAGGTCGTGGGGATCTCCGCCTCCTTGATCTGCCGGATGCCGTCCAGGCCCTGCTCCCAGGTGGGGAACATGTAGGCGATGACCTGGCGCGACGGGGCGATGCGATGGACCTGGACCCACAGCTCGGTGATGATGCCCAGCCGGCCCTCGGAGCCGATGAACATCTCCCGCAGGGACGGCCCGGTCGAGGTGGAGGGCAGCGGGCGCAGCCGCACGGTGCCGCCGGGGCGCACGACGTCCATGCCGCGGATGATGTCCGCGATGTCGCCGTACTTGTCCGACTGCATGCCCGACGAGCGCGTGGCCGCCCAGCCGCCGACGGTCGAGTGGGTGAAGGAGTCCGGGAAGTGGCCCAGGGTCCAGCCGCGGGCGTTGAGCTGCTCCTCCATGTCCGGGCCCAGCGTGCCGGCCTGGATACGGGCGATGCAGGAGGTCTCGTCGATCTCGAGAACCCTGTTCATGCGACCCAGGTCCACGGAGACGACCGTCCGGGTCTCCTCCGGGCGGGGCTGCAGGCTGCGCGAGATGCTGGTGCCTCCGCCGAACGGGATCAGCACCAGGTCGCGCTCGACGGCCAGTCGGGTCACCGCGGCGACCTGCTGCTCGTCGGCCGGGTAGACGACGACGTCGGGCAGGCGCTCGAAGCGGTTCTGCAGCGTCTTGACGATGTCCATGACGGCCTTGCCGGCCCAGTGGACCACGCGGTCGTGGTCATCGGTCACGGTGTGCTCGGCGCCGAGGATCGCGGTGAGCTCGGAGCGGAGGTCCTCCGGCAGGCGGGACTCGGGGACCTGGGCGGTGGCGAAGTCGACCGTGTCGACCTCGCGCGGGCGCAGGTCGACGCCCACGGCCCGGCGCACGATCGGGGCGAAGGCCGGCTTGTTCTGCCAGTTGAAGAAGACGCCCTCTTCTCCCCAGCCCCACCACTTCATGTGCTTGACGTTCGGCATCGCTGCTCGTGCTCCTTCTGCTCGTGTAGTGCCCATCATCCTCCGTCAGGCGCTGCCGCGTCCGTCAGGGGCGGCGCGCGGCGGGCCCTGCTGCCGGGCTCAGGCGGCGTCGGGATCGTCGATCAGGGGCCGGTTCTGCGCGTACAGCGACCGGACCGTGGCCTGGATCCGCTCGTTGAACGACGGAACGGACTCGTTCGGGCGGTGCCGCATGGGCTCGCCCAGGGCCACGACGACCGGCGGGCGGCCCCAGCGCGGCCACGAGGAGCCCTTGGGCATGGCCTCGTGGGCGCCGATCAGGGCGACCGGCAGGACGGGGACCTCGAGGGACTGGGACAGCGCGGCCGCGCCCATCTTGAAGTCGCGCATGCGCCCGTCCTTGGAGCGGGTGCCCTCGGGGAAGATCAGCACGGGGATCCCGGCGGCGATCAGCTTCTTGGTCAGCCCGCGGTTGGCCCCGCTGCCCTTGCGGTCGACGGGGAAGGCGTTGAAGACCAGCTGCGTGAACAGCCGCTTGTGCCAGGCGGTGAAGAAGTAGTCGGCTGCCACGCCGGTGGCGACCTCGTGGCGCAGGTTGGGCGGTAGCGAGCTCATGATCATGGGGGCGTCGAGGTGGCTGGAGTGGTTGCACACCACCACGCATCCGCCGGTCAGCTGCTCGGCTCCCGGGGCGCGCACCACACGACGACGGACCACGCGATCGACCATGCCGCGGAAGAAGACGGTCTGCGCGATCGTGCGCGCTCGTCGCTTGGCCGGAGCGGTGAAGTCGGCGAGGCTGATGTGCGCCGAGGCTGCCGGGGGAGCCACGGGATCGGGGCCGCTGCGCTCCTCGCGCTGACCGTGGGAGTCGATGCTCTCCAGGACCGGCTCGTGCTCCGGATGGGTCCAGCCGTCCAGGCGCTGGCGCAGCTCGCGCGCCTCCCGGCTGGCGCGCTCCTGCGCGGCGCCCCACGGGGTGCTGCGCTGCCCGGCCTCGGCGGGATGCTGCGGCTCCTCGGCCGCCTGGCCTGCCTCGGACTCTGATGCGCGCCGGTCGTGGTCCTGAGTGCTCATGCGTGCTTCCCCTGTCCAGCGCGGCGTCGGGAGGTGGAGCCGGAAGCCGCGGGCTTGGCCAGCGGAGTCTCATTGGCGCGAGAGCCCATCAGCATGCCCGAGCACTTGCGCACCACAGCGCGCGGGGCGAGCTTGGCTCCGAGCATGATCGCCTTGTAGCGCAGCGTGGGGATCGACACCACGCGGCCGCGGGCCAGGTCCTTGAGGGCCTCCTCGACCAGGTCGTCGGCCTGCAGCCAGAGGAAGTCGGGTATGGAGGAGCCGCTGATGCCCGCCCGGGCGTGGAACTCGGTGCGCACCCAGCCGGGCAGCAGCGCCATCACGCGCACGCCCGTGCCCTCCAGCTCCACGGCCAGGGACTCGGTGTAGGTGGTGCACCAGGCCTTGAGCGCGGAGTAGGGGCCCATGGTGACCTCGCCGGAGGTCGAGGAGACGTTGAGGATCCACCCCTCGCCGCGGGCGGTCATGGCGCGGGCGGCGGCCGAGGAGAGATCCAGGACGGCCTTGGCCATGACGTCGATGCCGCGGTGGTGCAGGTCCAGGCCCTCGGCCTGGTAGGTGCGCTTGACCGAGAAGCCGGCGTTGTTGACCAGCATGTCGATCGGTGCGCGCGGGTCCTCGATGCGCTCGGCGACGCGGGCGACGTCGTCGGCGTCGCCGAGATCGGCCTCGAGGGTCTCGACCTCGACCGCGTACTCCGCGCTCAGCCGCGAGGCGGTGGACTCGAGGCGCTCGGCGCCGCGGGCGACCAGGACGAGGCTGAATCCGCGGCGCGCCAGCGCCTCCGCGAACGCAGATCCGATGCCGGAGGTTCCGCCGGTGATCAGAGCAGTCATCATGGTGGACAGGCTACACTACGGTGAGCGTAGCGATTCAGAAGAGACGAGGCAGTCCCCTTGGCAGCAGCCGCAGCCCAGCCCCCGCTCGGATACCTGGCCCAGCACCGTTCCGGCAGGCTCTACAGCACCCCCGGGCAGCAGGGCGTCCTGTCCACGGACTTCTCCGTGCGGGAGTTCTTCCGGCGCGAGCGCGGAGCCTTCTCCTCGGATCTCGGGCTGGAGGAGTTCGAGCAGCGTCGACTGGACGACGACGTCCTGGAAGCCGTGCGCCACCTGTGGGACCTGCAGCGCTCGACCACCGGCCGGCTGCGCGACCTGTTCGCCGGGTGGACCTCCAAGGAGGCTCGGATCGACGCCTTCCTGACCACCTGGGCCTACGAGAAGTTCTGGATCGCCGATGCCCTCAAGCGCGTGCTGCGTGCCCACGGAGCCCCCACTCCGCCCGAGGTCGAGCCGGACGACGACCTCCGCGGCCGCCTGGGTCGGCTCCTGGACCACGTCTATCCGATGACCGACTCCGTGTGGACGAACCTGCGCGGCGAGCGGATCGTGGCAGGGCAGATGACCCGCGAGCTGTCCCGGGAGTCCACGGCGGCAGCACTGCTGCAGCGCCTGGGCGAGGTGGCCGATCACCCGGTCATCGACCGGCTGTGCCGGGAGTCCCTCGAGCGCACCGACGACTACATCGCGTTCTTCCGCGAGGAGGCCCGGACCCGGCTGCTGGCAGACGCCTCGGCCGCAGCGCCCGCCAGGCGCGCGCTCGGAATCGGCTACTCGCCGCTGGTGGCGCCGCGGATGTCGGCCCGCCGGGCTCGACGCGCCCTCGAGGTCCTGGCCCCGGGGG
>CAACWV010000428.1_pt1 | contig 12991 bp, 11 predicted proteins | sample 2275731 | NCBI WGS metagenome assembly CAACWV01 (sample SAMEA5312473, study PRJEB27640) | indoor metagenome | biome: indoor environment; feature: uncontrolled; material: tiles wood | place: Germany | collected 2014-07-07 | reverse complement strand
CGCAGGGCCCCGCATCCGACCATGTGGCTGCGGCTGTGGTTCGCCGAGGGCGGCCGGGACCACCAGCGGGCCTACACCCTGGTGGATCCCGATGTCGACGCCGGCCGGTTCAGCCTGGAGTTCGCCCTGCACGAGGGCGCGGCCAGCGACTGGGCGCGCGAATGCCGTCCCGGCGACACGATCCGAGCGTCGCTGCTGGGCAGCAAGCCGCCCTGGGCGCCCCGCGGTCGTCGCGCGCGGAAGGCCGCGGACCCCGACGTCGCGTTCAGCGGTCGGACGATCGTCATCGGCGACTCGGCAGCGCTGCCCGCGATGAACTCGCTGCTCGCATCGCTGGGCGAGGCTCCGGCAGAGGTCTGGCTCGAGCACGGGCTGCCCGAGGACCGGCAGCTGCCGCTGCACCTGGGGCCGACTGCGGAAGGCCACAGGGTGCACCGCAGCGACGAGAGCACCGGGGTGCGCGCCGTCCTGGAGAGCCGCTGGTCGCAGCAGCCGCCGAGCCCGCAGGATCGCTACTGGATCGCGCTCGAGGCCCGCGACACCCGCGGGGTGTCGTCGATGCTGCGCGCTCACGGCGTGGGCCGCGAGGCGATCGAGGCCACGGCATATTGGAGGAGCGCATGAGCCGGGCGAGGACCGCGAGCACCCCGAGGGCCTCCGTCGCGCGGCCGCACGTGGCCGCAGGGCTGTGGAGCCTGCTCTGGGCGCTGTACACCACCCAGTTCATCGGGGCGTCGTTCATCAGCACCGGCCTCACCGGGATCCTGCGCAGCGGCGGGGTGGACCTGGCGATGCTGGGCCTGCTCCAGCTGCTGGGGCTGATCTGGCCGCTGAAGATCCTGTGGGCGCCGCTCGTGGACCGCTGGAGCCCCGCACGGGCGGCGGGCCATCATCGAGCCTGGCTGATCCTGCTGCAGTCGCTGATGGTCCTCAGCCTCCTGGGCCTGGCGCTGATCGGCGACCCGGTCGCCCAGCTGGGCCCGGTGGCCGTGCTCGCCGGGCTGTTCGTGCTGTTCTCCGCCACGCAGGACATCGCCGCCGACGCGCTGTCCGTGCGTCAGCTGCCCGAGGACAGGCACGACGACGGCGCCGGTGTCCAGGTGGCCGCCAGCTACGTCGGCACGGTGATCGGCGGCGGGCTGGCGCTGGTCGTGCACGACCAGTGGGGCTGGCGCGCGGCCGTCGTGCTGCTGGTGCTGTGCACCGCTGCGGCCATGATCCCCGTGCTGCGCTGCCGGGAGCCGGAGCGCGAGGACCTCGCGCACGTCCGGTTGCGCCTGCGCGATGTCGTGGGCGTGCTGGCACAGCCGGGAGCCCGGCTGTGGGGCCTGGGCGCCATCCCGCTGGTGGCCATGGGCTCGGCGGGCATGTGGTCGCTGGTGACCCCCATCCTCACCGACGCCGGCTGGTCGCTGAGCCGGATCGGGCTCACCACCTCCGTGCTGGCCTCGATCCCGGCCCTGGGTGCCGGCCTGCTGGCCGGGCGCCTGATGGGCCGATGGGGACGGGCTCCGATCATGGGTCTGGGGGCGGGCGTCCAGCTGCTGGGCGGTCTTCTCATGCTGCCGCTCGTGCTGGGCTCAGCCGCCTCCGCGACCGCGGGGGCGGCAGCCGTCCTCGGCGCCTGCCTGATCCTGGCGGGCTACACCGTGGCGAACACCGGCATGTACGCCGTCAACCTGGATCTCTCTCGTCCCGACCATGCCGGGACCGACTTCACGCTGCTGAGCAGCCTCAACATGCTCGCCGGGACGATCGGGGCCTGGGCCGGACTCACGGTCGCAGCGTTCACCGGCTACCCGATCTCCCTGCTCGTCGGCCTGGTCGTGGCCGCCGCCGGGATCCTCACCGCACAGCGGCATCAGCGGGTCTGGGGTCGAGCGGCAGGCCGCGGCTGAGCTCCCGTCTCCGGTACGGGAATCGACGCAGGTTCCGAGCGGATGCTGCCAGTCGAGTCGCGGCTGGCGAGCATCCGCTCCTTCCCCAGCCCTCGTCCTCAGTCCGCGAACTCGGGCAGTCGCATCATGCCCTCCTGCATGGTGGTGGCCACCAGGTTCCCCTCGCGGTCGAACATGCGGCCCTCACCGAGCGCGCGGGCTCCGGAGGCCGACGGGGAGCTCTGCACGTAGAGCAGCCATTCGTCGGCGCGAGCCGGGCGATGCCACCACATGGCGTGATCCAGCGAGGCCACGGACATGCCCTTCTGGGTCCACACCCTGCCGTGGCGGCGCAGCGCGGGCTCGAGCATCACGTAGTCGGAGACGTAGGCCAGTGCGGCCTGGTGCAGCTGAGGGTCATCGGGCAGGCGGCTGTGGGTGCGCACCCACACGGCGTTGAACGGCTGGCGATCCTCGTCCGGGGCCAGGTAGATCGGCTGGGTGATGTAGCGGATGTCGAACGGGCGCTCGATCACCGAGCGGGCCGCCGACAGCGGCACGCCCTCCAGCAGCGTCTCGGCGGTGGGCAGGGACTCCGGATCCGGCATGCCCTGCGGCATCCGGTCCTGGTGCTCCAGGCCCTCGGCGGGCTCCTGGAACGAGCAGATCCCGGAGAAGATCGTGCTGCCGGACTGGTAGGCATGCACGCGCCGGGTGGAGAACGAGCGGCCGTCGCGCATGCGCTCCACACCGAACGTGATCGGCTCGTCGATGTCTCCGGCGCGCAGGAAGTAGGCGTGCATCGAGTGGATGCGCCGCGACGGCTCCTCGACCGTCCTCCCCGCCGCGATCACGGACTGCGCCAGCACCTGGCCGCCGTAGACGGCCCGGCGCATGGCCGACAGGGTGCGTCCCACGAAGATGTCCTCGTGGGTGCGGGCCCCGCCGCCATCGGCCAGCTGGAGCATGTCGATCAGATCCTGCGTGCGACGGGCAGGATCCTTGGCGGGCTCCTCCTGGGCCGAGGACCGCTGCGTCGGGGAGGACTGGGGCGCTGCGGAGGAGGGGCGGGCGTGCTCATCGGGGTGCTGGCTCATGGGCTCAACTCTAGGGGCGCGGGGCTGCGCAGTGGGTGCAGCGGCGGCGTCGGGCCCGTGTGCTTCCATGGGTGGCATGACCACCCTGAGGATCCCCGTGCAGATGCGCTTCGGCGACATCGACTCCTACGGCCACGCCAACAACGTCATCCAGCTGCAGTACCTCGAGGACGCCAGGATCCGCCTGAGCGAGACGACGCTCGAGGGCGTCCCCGGAGTGCCGCAGGACGTCACGTTCCGGGAGCTCGTGGGCCAGCGCCTCACCGTGATCGGGCGCCAGGAGGTCGAGTACCTGGCGCAGCTGCACTATCGCACCGACGACATCGAGGTGGAGGTGTGGGCCTCCCACATCGGCACGAGCTCCTATGTGCTCAACTACAGACTCCAGGACGCGGGCGGCGGGACCGTCTACGCGATCGCCCAGTCCACGACCGTCGAGATCGACGCTCGGACCGGACGCCCGGAGGCCTTCGGACCCGAGCAGCGGGCCTTCCTGGAGCACTACAGCCAGGAGCCGATCGCGTTCCGCCGGCGTCCTGCGGAAGAGGACTCCGAGGACCGCCCGGGCGACGGGGAGGCCTGAGATGGGACGTTCGCTGCGCCTGCAGGACCGGGAGTCCGTCGAGGACATCGGCACGTACCTGAGCCGAGCCCGGGCGGTCGATGCCGAAGGAGCCGTGCGGTTCCAGGCCGTCGGCGGTGCCGTGGGGATCTGGACCTGCGCCCTGGCCAAGCAGGGGCTGCTCGACTCCACGCCCACGGTGCTCGGGCTGCGCACCGCCGGACTGTCCGAGGCCTCCGAGCTCGACGTCGTGGTGTCGCTGGCGGCCGTGCTGGACCGGGTCCCGCGCGCGGATCAGGACGACACCCTGCTGGGCCTGCCGCCTCATGACGCCCACGCGGCCTGGGCCGGGATATCGCCGTCTCTGTCGGGCTGGAAGACCGTTGCGGCGGCCCCGGCCCCCGAGCTCGTGCGCGCGGCCCGCGACGGCATCGAGGAGGTCGCGCGCACCGTGCCCACGGACTCCGGGCAGGAGATCGTCGACCGTGTGCGCTCGCAGATCTGGGGCCGTGTCTCGGACTGGGGGAGGACCCCCGGCCGCGCCCTGGACGTGCCGGACGGAGCGGCCTTCGCCGCGTGGTCGCTGGGCTTCCTGCGCGCCGACGACAGCTCCGAGATCCCCGTGGCCGTGCACGGCACCTGGGCGCGGCTGGCGTGTCCCGGCGGGTTCGTGCTGATCCGCCGCTGAGGACGATCAGCCGGGGCTGTTGACGAGCGAGTGCGCCGCGCGCTCCAGGTAGTCCCATAGGACGCCCTCGTGCATGGGGGACAGCTCCAGCGTCTCCACGGCGGCGCGCATGTGCTTCAGCCAGGTGTCGCGGGCCCAGGTGTCCACCGTGAAGGGCATGTGCCGCATGCGCAGGCGCGGGTGGCCCCGCTCCTGCGAGTACGTGCTCGGCCCGCCCCAGTACTGCTCCAGGAACATCCGCAGCCGACGCTCGGCGGGACCCAGGTCCTGCTCCGGATACATGGAGCGGAAGCGCTCGTCCTCGGCCACCCGGGCGTAGAACTCGCGGGTGAGCTTGGCGAACGTCTCGTGCCCGCCGATCTCGTCGTAGAACGACGAGCTGCGCGAGGACTCCGCGCCCTGCTCGCCGGAGCCTGAGCCCGAGCCGGAGCTGCGCTGCGGGCGGCGCATGGCCGACAGCGGGCGGCCCACCGGGATCAGCCGCGCATCGGCAGGAGCCTCCGGCGCCGTCGGCTGCTGAGCGGGGTCGGGGACGGGCGCCGATACGTGCGGAGCCTGACCGGTCGAAGCCCCGTCGCCGGCTGCCTGTGGGGCCGCATCGCCCGTCGAGGGATCCTCACGGTCGTCGGAGTCTCGGGGTGCGCTGGGCTCGGGCATGCTGGCCTCCTCGGGGTCGCCGGACACGGGGTCCTGTGCTGCAGGGTGCTGTGCTGCGGACAGCGTGGGGTCGGGGCGCGTCATTCCATGGTGGTGCGCGGTGCGGGCGTGCGCTTGGCGGCCTCGGCATCGGCAAGAGCCGTGAGATCGGGCTCGTGCACGCCGGGGGATGCCGGGTGGGCGGCGTCGACCTCCTGTGCGGCCACGGCCCGCACCACGCGGTCCCGACCCTCCAGGGCCAGGCGGCGTAGGCCGTTGAGGTCCTCGGGGATCTGCGCGATGAACTCATCGGCGGCATCCACCGTGGCCTGGACTGCCGTGCGCGGGAACAGGCCCACCGCGATCTGCTCGGCGAGCTCGTGCGAGCGCGTGCGGTAGATGTCGGTGACCTGCTCGAAGTAGCGCTGCGTGTACGGGGCGAGCAGCTGCGGATCCTGGGTCTTGCGGAACCCGGCGATCGCGGCGGCCTGCAGCGAGTTGGGCATGGTGCCCTCCTCGACGACGGCCCGCCAGGTCTCGGCCTTGGCCTCCGGCGTGGGGATCGCGGCCCGGGCCGAGGAGGCCGAGATGGCCCCGTGCTCGGTGTTGTCCGCCTGCAGCGCGGCGTCGATGTCAGCGGCGCCGGCGCGGCCGCCCGCGGCCAGGCTGATCAGCAGCGACCAGCTCAGGTCGTCGTCGATCTCCAGGCCCTCGAGCCGGACCTGACCGGAGCGCAGCTGCTGGACCAGGTCCAGATGCTCCTCGGTCGAGGCGCGGCGGGCGAAGGCGCTGACGAACTGCAGCTGATGATCCGAGCCGGGTGCCGCCTTCTCGGCGAGCTCCCAGAGGCGGGTGGCGGCATCGTGGTCAGTGGCCTGGCGCGCTCCCGCAGCCACGTACGAGTCCAGGACCTGGTCCAGCTGGCGCAGCTGCAGGTTCACGGTGGTGGAGTCGGACTCCTGTCCGATGTTGTTCAGCACGGTGTCCACGTAGGCGCGGGCCGGGGTAACGCCGTCGTGCACGCCGTCCCAGGCGGCCTGCCACACGAGGGCGCGCGGCAGCGAGTCCGCGAAGTCCTTGAGGTGCTCGGCCGCGGTGTCCTGCGAGCACTCGTCCAGGCGGATCTTGGCGTAGGCCAGGTCGTCGTCGTTGAGCAGGATCAGGTCGGGGGCATCGCGCCCCACGAGCTCGGGGACCTCGGTGAGCGCGCCGTCGATGTCGAGCTCGTGGCGGTGGGTGCGCTGCAGCAGCCCGGTCGCGGAGTCGATGTCGTAGAACCCGACCGCAAGGCGGTGCGGGCGCAGGGTCGGCAGCTGCTCAGGGGCGGTCTGCTCGATCGCGAACGAGGTGATGACGCTGTCGTCGTCGCGCTCGACCCGCGGGATCAGGGTGTTGACCCCTGCGGTCTCCAGCCAGCGCTGGGACCAGTCCTTGAGATCGCGACCCGAGGCCTTCTCGAGCTCGACCAGCAGGTCCTTCAGCTCGGCATTGGCCCAGCCGTGGGCCTGGAAGTAGGTGCGCAGCCCGGCCATGAACTCCGGCTGGCCCACCCAGGCCACGAGCTGCTTGAGCACGGAGGCGCCCTTGGCGTAGGTGATGCCGTCGAAGTTGACGAGCACGTCCTCCAGATCGGCGATCTCGGCCTTGATCGGGTGCGTGGTGGGCAGCTGGTCCTGCTCGAAGCCCCACGACTTCTCTCCGGAGGCGAAGATCGTCCAGGCGCCCTCCACATCCGTGGCCTGTGCGCTGGCCAGGGTCGAGGCGTACTCGGCGAAGGACTCGTTGAGCCACAGGTCGTTCCACCAGCGCATGGTCACGAGATTGCCGAACCACATGTGCGCCAGCTCATGCAGGATCGTGATGACGCGGCGGTCGCGGCGGGCCTGCGTCGGCTTGGAGCGGAAGACGTAGGACTCCACGAAGGTCACAGCGCCCGCGTTCTCCATGGCCCCCGCGTTGAACTGCGGGACGTAGAGCTGGTCGTACTTCTCGAACGGGTACGGGGTGTCGAACTGGGCCTCGTAGAACTCGAAGCCCTGCTTGGTGATGCGGAACATCTCTTCGGCATCGACGTGGTCCATCAGCGACTTGCGGGCGAAGACGCCCAGCGGGATGGTGCGGCCGTCGCTGGAGGTCAGCTCGTCGCGCACGACCTCGTACGGGCCGGCCACGAGTGCGGTGATGTACGGCGGCAGCACGGGGGTGGGGGCGAAGGCCCAGGTGACCTTGTCGCCTTCGACGACGGGCTCCGGGGTGGGCTGGTTCGACACGACCTGCCAGTGCGCCGGTGCGGTCACCGTGAAGGCGAAGCGGGACTTCAGGTCCGGCTGCTCGAACACCGGGAACATGCGCCGCGTGTCGGCGACCTCGAACTGCGAGTACAGGTAGACCTCGCCGTCGGCGGGGTCCACGAAGCGGTGCAGGCCCTCGCCGGTGTTCGTGTACTGCATGGTGGAGGCGATGACGAGCTCGTTGTACTCGGCCAGCTCGGGCAGGAGGATGCGCACGCCGTCGGAGACCTCCGCCGGATCCAGCTCACGGCCGTTGAGGCGCACGGAGGACACGGAGGCCGTGAAGGCGTCGATGAAGCTGTCCGAACCCGGCTCCCGGCACGTGAAGCGGACGGTCGTGAGCGCCTCGAAGGTCTCGTCGCCGGTCGTCAGGTCCAGCACGACGTCGTAGGAGGCGACCTCGAGGGCGGCGGCGCGCTGGGCGGCCTCCGCGCGGGTCAGGTTCTTTCCGGGCACGGTCGGGTCCTTTCCGGACGGTTCTCCACTTGCGGTGCGGGCGGCGGCTCATCAGGGCATCTTCGCGCTGAGTGGGGGAGGGGCCTCCCGGGCGTTCTGCCCATGATGCCATGCGCCTCGCACGTCGCAGCAGGCGATTAGGCTGGGGCCGCATCTGGGGCGCGGTCCGTGCGCCCGTCGAGAACTCGAGGAGCTGAAAAGCTAATGCGCGTGCACATCGCCACGGATCATGCCGGAATGGAGCTGTCCCAGTACCTGGTCGAACAGCTCTCGCAGCGCGGATTCGAGATGATCGATCACGGCCCCGAGGTCTATGACGCCCTGGATGACTACCCCTCTTTCTGCATCCACGCCGCGCAGGCCGTGCTCGAGGACCGCCAGGCCGGGATGGACTCCCTGGGCATCGTGCTGGGCGGCTCCGGCAACGGCGAGCAGATGGCGGCCAACAAGGTCACCGGCATCCGCGCCGCGCTGGCCTGGTCGCTCGACACAGCCAAGCTGGCCCGGGAGCACAACGACGCCCAGGTCGTGGCGCTCGGGGGACGCCAGCACACCCAGGAGGAGGGCCTCGAGATCGTGCTCGCCTTCCTGAACGAGCCGTTCTCCGGCGACGAGCGCCACGTGCGCCGCATCGCCCAGATCGAGGAGTTCGAGCGCACCGGGAGGGTCGTCGGCCACTACGACGCCGTGACCGCCCGCGCCTATCGGGGCTGACCTGTGCCGGAAGGGCACTCGGTCCACCGCCTGGCCACTCAGCTCGGCGACGTCTTCGGCGGGCAGGCTCTGGTCGTGTCCAGTCCGCAGGGTCGCTTCTCCGACGGCGCGGCCATGCTCGACGGCCGGCGGCTGGTGTCCTCGCGCGCTCACGGCAAGCAGCTGTTCCTGGAGCTGGCGGCCCCGGATGATCCCTCCGACGTCCTGATCCTGCGCTCGCACCTGGGCATCTACGGCGCCTGGGGCTTCGCGGGAGATTCCGAGTTCTCCGCCGCCTCCAGCATCGGGGCTCCGCGCCGGCTGGGGGAGCGCGAGTCGGAGGACTCCCTCCAGTCCGTGGAGCACGATGACGACGGCCGCGTGATCCCCGATCCGCCCGTGGGCGCCGTTCGAGTGCGCCTGGTCGGAGACCACGGCTGGGCCGATCTGCGCGGACCCGCGCTGTGCACGGTGGAGACCCCGGACGAAGCGGCAGTCGCTGAAGCGAAGCTCGGTCCCGATCCGCTGGATCCAGATGCCGACCCGGCTGCCTTCTACGAGCGTGCGGCCCGCAGCCGTCGTCCGATCGCCGTGCTGCTCATGGAGCAGGACATGATCGCCGGCGTGGGCAACATCTTCCGCGCCGAGTCGCTGTTCCGGCAGGGCGTGGATCCGTTCCTGCCGGGGGCCTCGGCTTCCGAGGAGACGCTCGAGGCGCTGTGGAGCGAGAACGTGGAGCTCATGCGCGCCGGCGTGCGGCTGGGGCGGATCATCACCACCGACACCGCTGACCGCCCCGGGATCCCGAGGACGAGGCCTGGCCCGATCACGCCAACTACGTCTACAGCCGTGCGGGGTTGCCCTGCCGTCGCTGCGGCACAACCGTGCAGCGCCAGCAGCTCGCCGGGCGCGCGCTGTTCTGGTGCCCGAGCTGCCAGCCGCCGGTCTCACCCCGCTGAGGCCGCAGCAGCGCACGCGATCGACGCTGATCGGGTGCCGAAGTGCGGCCTGGACCACCGGTACGAGTGTGCGGTGCCGTCTCCTGGTGAGCTGATGACAGATCTGCGCCTCCTCAGCGCTGAGGGGCTGCAGATCTGTCACCAGCCGGCAGAGCGACGACGAAGGCCCCGGCGATCTGCTGATTGTCGGGGCCCTCGATTCTGGAGGGGATGACGGGAATCGAACCCGCGTAATCTGTTTGGAAGACAGAGGCTCTACCATTGAGCTACATCCCCGCGCATGCGTCGACGGCATCGGATCCGACGAGCACGAGCGACGATGAAACTACCCCACGCAGACCACCTCGGCAAACCGCGCGGAGCCCCCGCGGGTGCGGCATGACGGTGCGTGCGGCTAGACTCGTGCGATGTCCGCGCCCAGGCGCGGGCACCGCGGACGGTCAGCGGACCCCGCAGCGTGTGCCACCGGCTCCAGCCGGGTCCCTCCGGCAGCGCGCGGCCCGCACGCCCACGGGGTGTAGCGCAGTGGCTAGCGCGCCTGCTTTGGGAGCAGGAGATCGCAGGTTCGAGTCCTGTCACCCCGACGCCTGTCCCCGTCGCCGTGCTGTGCGCGGTGCACGAGGACGCCGTCCGTGCCTGCGGCCCAGTGACGGTCCGCAGGCCGAGCAGACATCGCATCATCACCGATCCGAATCCACTGAGGAGTGCATCGCCAGTGCAGAGCACCGTCGAGAAAGTCAGCCCCACCCAGGCCAAGATCGAGCTGGAGATCCCGTTCGCGGAGCTCAAGCCGTACCTCGATCGCACCTACAAGTCCCTGGCTGATCAGATCCAGGTGCCGGGCTTCCGCAAGGGCAAGGTCCCCTCGAAGCTGATCGAGCAGCGCGTGGGCTACGACTTCGTCGTGGAGAACGCCCTCCAGGAGGGCATGGACTCCTTCTTCCAGCAGGCCCTGGCGGAGAACGAGCTCACCCCGATCGCCCAGCCCAAGCTCGAGGTCACCCAGCAGCCCTCCTCCGAGGACCGCGAGGCGGACGTCAAGGCGACCGTCGACGTCACCGTGCGCCCGGAGATCGAGCTGCCTGAGTACAAGGGCCTGACCGTCGAGGTCGAGGCGCGTGACGCCGAGGACGCCGACGAGACCGAGGCCCTCGACGAGCTGCGCGGCCGCTTCGGCACCCTGAAGAGCATCGACCGCCCGGCCGCCGACGGCGACTTCGTGACCCTGGACCTCCAGGCACTGGTCGACGGCGAGGAGGTCGACGCCGCGAACGACCTGTCGTACCAGATCGGCTCGGGCAACATGCTCGAGGGCATGGACGAGGCCATCCTGGGCCTGTCCGCCGACGAGGACGCCACCTTCGAGACCAAGCTGGCCGGCGGCGAGCACTCCGGCGAGGACGCCACCGTCAAGGTCAAGGTCACCGCGGTCAAGGAGCGCGAGCTGCCCGAGGCCGACGACGACTTCGCCCAGATGGCCTCGGAGTTCGACACCATCGAGGAGCTGCGCGCCGACCTGAAGAAGCAGGCCGCCGACTCCGTGGTCGTCGATCAGGGCATCGAGGCCCGCGACAAGGTCCTCGACAAGCTCGTGGAGCTCGTCGAGATCGAGGTCCCGGAGTCCATCATCGAGGACCAGCTCGAGCAGCACTTCAACAACCCGAACGCCGAGGCCGGGCACGACACCCCGGAGCACCGCGACGAGGTCCGCGACAACGCCCGTGCGGCGTTCCGCAACGAGATCATCCTGGACGCCGTCGCCGACGCCGAGGAGATCGGCGTGGAGCAGTCCGAGCTGATCGACTACATCGTCACCACGTCGCAGCAGTACGGCATGGACCCGAACCAGTTCGCCCAGATGCTCGACGGCTCCGGCCAGGCCGGGATGATGGTCGGCGAGGTCCGTCGTCGCAAGGCCCTGGCCAAGGTCCTCGAGTACGCGACCGTCTCCGACTCGAACGGCAAGCCCGTCGACCTGTCCGACTTCGTGAAGCCGGCCAACGAGACCGCGGAGGAGGCCTCCGAGGCCGCCGCCTCGGACGCTGCTGTCGAGGCCGACGAGATCGTCGAGCCGAACGACGGCAAGTGATCCGATCCCGGTGAGCGCCTCCTGAGGGAAGCCCGCCCCGGGCCCAGCGTACGGCGCCCCGTCCGATCGGACGGGGCGCCGTCGTCGTCGCGGGGATCCGCGGGCCCGCGACAGCCATCAGCGAACATTGCCGCCGAGCTCCCCGCGCGGCCCCGCCGCCGGATTAGTGTCGGAGGCAATCAGAACGACCCCGAGAAGAGGACGCACCCATGACTTCGTCGCAGCCGCGAATGGAGACCACGCCCGGCCCCATGGGCCAGGACGACTACGTCTACAACCGCCTGCTCCGCGAGCGCATCATCTGGCTCGGCTCGCAGGTCGAGGACCGCAACGCGAACCTGATCTGCTCGCAGATGCTCCTGCTGTCCGCGGAGGACCCCGAGGCGGACATCTACCTCTACATCAACTCCCCGGGCGGCTCGGTGACCGCCGGCATGGCGATCTACGACACCATGCAGCTCATCCCGAACGACGTCGTGACCGTGGCCACCGGCCTGGCCGCGTCCATGGGGCAGTTCCTGCTGTCGTCGGGCACGCCCGGCAAGCGCTACGCCACGCCGAACACCCGCATCCTCATGCACCAGCCCTCGGGCGGCATGGGCGGCACGGCCTCGGACGTGCGCGTGCAGGCCGAGCTGATCATGGACATGAAGAAGCGCCTGGCCCAGCTCACGGCCGAGCAGACCGGTCAGAGCATCGAGAGGATCCTCGAGGACAACGACCGCGACAACTGGTTCACGGCGGAGCGGGGCCTGGAGTACGGCTTCTTCGACCACATCGCCGCGAACGCCTCGGGCGTCTCCGGGGGCGGCGGCACCCGCAAGGACACCGAGTCCTGAGCCCGCAGCCCACGCCCGCTGATCTTCCGAAGGAACCGAGGATGACTTCCATGCACAACCACCAGGCCATGGCCGCCGCCTACGGCGCCGGCTCCGCGGCATCCCACATGCCCTCCTCCCGCTACGTCCTGCCGGACTTCGAGGAGCGCACTCCCTACGGCTACCGCCGTCAGAACCCGTACACCAAGCTGTTCGAGGACCGCATCGTCTTCCTGGGCGTCCAGGTCGACGACGCCTCCGCCGACGACGTCATGGCGCAGCTGCTCGTGCTCGAGGCCCAGGACTCGGACCGCGACATCACCATGTACATCAACTCGCCGGGCGGCTCGTTCACGGCCATGACGGCCATCTACGACACCATGCAGTTCATCCGCCCCGAGATCCAGACCGTGTGCCTGGGCCAGGCGGCCTCGGCCGCCTCGGTGCTGCTGGCCGCCGGCACCCCGGGCAAGCGCCTGGCGCTGCCGAACGCCCGCGTGCTGATCCATCAGCCGGCCATGCAGGGCCAGGGCGGCGGACAGGCCTCGGACATCGAGATCCAGGCCAACGAGATCGTGCGCATGCGCTCGTGGCTCGAGGACACCATGGCGGTGCACACCGGCAAGTCCTCCGAGCAGATCAACCGCGACATCGAGCGCGACAAGATCCTCACGGCCGCAGAGGCCAAGGACTACGGGATCGTGGATCACGTCCTGGAGTCGCGCAAGGCGGTCAAGCCCAAGACCGTCACCCCGTGACACCACGGGATCGGCCGAAGGGCTGATCCTCCGGCGGGAGGGCGAGGCGCACGCAGGCGCCTCGCCC
>CAACWV010000002.1_pt1 | contig 13229 bp, 12 predicted proteins | sample 2275731 | NCBI WGS metagenome assembly CAACWV01 (sample SAMEA5312473, study PRJEB27640) | indoor metagenome | biome: indoor environment; feature: uncontrolled; material: tiles wood | place: Germany | collected 2014-07-07 | reverse complement strand
GCCGGGGGACCGGGAGAGCCCTCCGGCCACCGACGACTCGACCGATCAGGCCACGTACGCGGGCGAGGAGTCTGCGGACTCCGACCAGACGGACACGGGCGGCGCGACTCCGGGCAGCGGCAGCTCCAGCGGCGAGCCCGGTTCGAGCGGCACGACCGATCCGGCTCCGCAGCCCGCTCCCACCGGCGAGCCCGCACCGGAGCCGGAGCCCACCCCCGAGCCGACCGCGGAGCCCACCGGGCCGGGGGACGAGGAGAGCCCTCCGGCCACCGACGACTCGACCGATCCGGCCACGGACGCGGGCGAGTGGTCTGCGGACTCCGACCAGTCGGACACGGGCGGCACGACTTCGGGCAGCGGCAGCTCCAGCGGCGATCCCGGTTCGAGCGGCACGACCGATCCGGCTCCGCAGCCCGCTCCCACCGGCGAGCCCGCACCGGAGCCGGAGCCCACCCCCGAGCCGACCGCGGAGCCCACCGGGCCGGGGGACGGGGGGACCTCTCCGACCACCGACGACTCGGCCGATGCCACCGATTCGGCCACGGAGTCGGGCGAGGAGTCTGCGGACTCCGAGCAGCCGGATCCCACCGAGGAGGCGACGCAGCCGACGACCGACTACCCGGCCGATCCCACCGATCCGGCGACCGATCCGGCCACGGATCCGAGCGAGGATCCGGTCGATCCGCAGCCGCCGGACCCGGACAGCACGGGTCCGGACGGCCGCAGTCCCGATCCGGATCAGCCCCCGGCCGAGGTGGAGGGCGGCACCTGGGTGTGGGTCCCGCGCGAGCAGTGGCCGTGGCTGTGGCAGACCCTGTGGCCCTGGACGAGCGGATACTGGGAACTGTCTGCGGACACGGAGGGTGAGGGAACAGCCGTCTGAGGCATCCGGTTTCCTCCTGATGAGGGCCCACGGGCACCCGACAGACCGTGAGAAGAGGCCCGGATGCCGCTTCGCAGCGCAGGGTGCTGCGAGACTGGCCCGTCGAACGAGAGGAAGAGACCCCGCATGCACCGACATTTCAATGGGCTGAAGACCGCAGCGCTGCTCGGGGGGATGTGGGGCCTGCTCGTGCTGATCGGGTACGGCATCTCGCTGAGCACGGGCAGCTCGATCTTCATCCTCCTCTTCGCGCTGATCGGGCTGGCTTCCACGGCCTACAGCTACTGGAACAGCGACAAGCTCGCGCTGCGCTCCATGCACGCCGTCGAGGTCAGCGAGCAGCAGGCGCCCTGGCTGTACGCCACGGTGCGCGAGCTCTCCGATCGCGCCGGACAGCCCATGCCCCGGCTCTACGTCTCGCCCACCTCGAGTCCCAATGCCTTCGCCACCGGCCGCGACCCCAAGAACTCCGCGGTGTGCGTCACGGAGGGGATCCTGCAGCTGCTCAGCGAGCGCGAGCTGCGCGGCGTGCTGGGCCACGAGCTTCAGCACGTCTACAACCGGGACATCCTCACCTCGTCCGTGGCTGCGGCGATCGCGGGCATCATCACCTCGATCGCGCAGTTCCTGCAGTTCACCGCGATCTTCGGCGGGCGCGGGGGCGACGAGAGGGGCAACCCGCTGGCGGCCCTGGCCGTCGCCTTCCTGGCCCCGGTGGCCGCCTCGGTCATCCAGATGGCGATCTCGCGCACCCGCGAGTTCGACGCCGACGAGGACGGCGCCCGGCTGACGGGCGATCCGCTGGCCCTGGCCAATGCGCTGAACAAGATCGAGAACGGCGTCAACGCCAGGCCGCTGCCGGCCGATGACCAGAGGGTGGTCAACACGTCGTCCATGATGATCGCGAACCCGTTCCGCGGCGGCGGACTCTCCCGGATGTTCAGCACGCACCCGCCCACGGCCCAGCGCATCGAGCGCCTGCAGGCCATGCTCCACGAGGGCTGAGCCGACACGACGAAGGGGCGCCGTCGCAGCCGAGATGCTGCGACGGCGCCCCTTCGTCGTCCGCCAGGGCGCGGCGGCGCGGGACTGTCAGCGGAAGTTGATGAACTGCAGGTCGACGTCCAGGTCCTTGCCCTTGAGCAGCGCGATGGTCTCCTGGAGGTCGTTGCGGGACTTGGACGAGACGCGCAGCTCGTCGCCCTGGATCGTGGCCTTGACGCCCTTGGGGCCCTCATCGCGCACGATCTTGGTGATCTTCTTGGCGTCGTCCTGGGCAATGCCCTCCTTGATGGTGGACTCGATCCGGTACTCCTTGCCCGAGGCGAAGGCCTCGCCGGAGTCCAAGGACTTCAGGGAGATGCCGCGCTTGGCCAGCTTGGACTGGAAGACGTCCAGCACGGCCTTGGCCCGCTCCTCGGAGTTGGCCTTGATGAGGATCTTCTCGCCGGAGAAGTCGATCTCTGCGCCCACGCCGCGGAAGTCGTAGCGCTGGGCGACCTCCTTCTGCGCCTGGTTCATCGCGTTGGAGACCTCCTGCTTGTCGACCTTGCTCACGACATCGAAGGTGGAATCGCTGGCCATGGTGCTCCTCCTGGGGCTCTTCAGGGTCATCGACGGGGTCGTCGGACGCATTGCACGGCAACAAGTCGCAGCAGTTGCCTGGGAATTCCGGCCGACGACGGGGCCGTCGCCCGCGTGATCACGGGCCTCTGGGCTCCAGTCTAGGGAGTCGTGATGAATCCGTGATGCTCTCCACCAGGTTCGCACAGGTGAACGGCCGAGCATGGAGGCATGAATCTGATCGACAGCCCCTCGAGTCTCAGCGCCGCGATCGCGAGCTCCCGCCTCGGCGGAAGCACCGCCGGCTCCGACCCCCGCCTGGAAGCGGTGGCGGAGGAGCTGGCTCAGGCCGTCTCGCGCGGAGACGTCTCCCGCGAGCAGGCCGATGCCTTTCTCGGCCGCCTGTCCGCCCGCGTCTCAGCGCTCTAGGCCGGCGAGCTCTGACGGAGCGGGCGAGCACTGGCCTCGTGCCGGGATTTGGCCGCAGGCCGGTGCTTCGCTAAAGTAGCGGTGCTCCCGCACAGGGAGCATCTCCGGCATCGGCTCGTCCGGTGCGGTCGCGGCAGATTACCCGAGCGGCCAAAGGGGGCTGACTGTAAATCAGCTGGCACTGCCTACGGGGGTTCGAATCCCTCATCTGCCACACGCGTCCTGCTGTGCAGGACCAGGAAGGCGCCCCGGACCACACGGTCCGGGGCGCCTTCTCGCATCTGCGGCCCCGGGCGCCCCGACAGGTCCCTCGTCGGCCCTCGCGGGAAGGGGATGTGTCCACCGACGGCGAACCGCAGCTGACGCGCGAGGCCGCGGTCCGTAGGGTGGCGGCCATGGCTACCGTTGAGATCACGCAGGAGAACCTGCAGGAGACCCTCACCCAGAACGACATCGTCCTGCTGGACTGGTGGGCGGACTGGTGCGGGCCCTGCAAGCAGTTCGCACCCACCTTCGAGGCGTCCTCGGAGAAGCACCAGGACGTCGTGCACGGCAAGATCGACACCGAGGACCAGCAGATGCTGGCCGCCTCCGCCCAGATCAGCTCGATCCCCACCCTGATGGCCTTCCGCGAGGGCGTGCTCGTCTTCTCGCAGGCCGGCGTGCTGCCCGAGTCCGGGCTGGACCAGGTCGTCGAGGCCGTGAAGGGCCTGGACATGGAGGAGGTCCACAAGCAGGTCGCCGAGCAGCAGGCCGCTGCGGAGTCCGGCGACGACCAGCAGAGCTGAGTCCACCCGCCAGGCACCGACACCCCAGCGCAAGGGCGTCTCCCCCGAAGGGAGGCGCCCTTCGCCGTGTCCAGGCCGGATGGCCTCGACCGGCGCGCAGGCAGCTCCGGAGACCGCCCTGCAGCGCCTGGAGTCAGTGCTCGCGGTGGTCCTCGGGGGACAGCCGCGGCCCCATGCGCTGGGCCTGCCACTGCGAGGCGTGCAAGAGCCGCACGACGCGCTGACGGTGCCCGCGCCAGGGTTCGAGCAGCTCGAGCATGCGGGCGTCGTCGCCCCGGCAACCGTCGAAGAACTCGGTGACGTGATGCGCCAGGTGGTAGTCGGCCACGCTGACGCGATCGGGATCGCCGTGCGTGACCTGAAGGGTCTCGGCGACGGTCCACGGGCCCACGCCGGGCAGGGATCTCAGCGCTCGCTCAAGATCCTCATCCAGCGGGCGGCGGTTCCAGCGGGCCAGCGCACCGGCCCGGGCGGCGATGAGAGCCATGGTCCGCGAGCGAGCGGGATCGACCCCTGCCCGATGCCAGGCCCAGGACGGGATCGCCCGCACCTGCTGCGGGTTCGGTGCGACCGCCATGCCGCGCGGTGCGGGACCCGGGGCTGCGTCCCCATGGGCGCGGGCCAGCCAGCGCTGCTCGCGGATGGCCTCGTGCCCGGTGACGCGCTGCTCGAGCACCGCGGCGCACAGAGCCTCGAAGAGCCGCCCGGTGGAGATCAGGCGCATCCCCGGGCTGTGATGCCGGGCCTGACGCAGGGAGCTCGGCAGGGCGTCCCAGGCGGGGGAGTCCTCGAACGCGGACCAGTCGTCGCGGGCCCCGCACCACAGGGGAGCCTCGTCCAGGAAGCCCCGGGCTCCGGGGCCCCAGGCGTCGACGAGGATGTCCCGGCGCAGGAGGTCGCCGTCCCCGGCGCGGGTGAAGCGCGCGGTGAGCGGGGCGCCGTCGACCCGGGCGGTGATCCAGGCCTGCTGCGGGGAGGGGACCTGCGCGGTCGTGTGCTGCGCCCCGCGCGCCAGCGTCCCCAGCGACTGCGTCAGGTCCACCGGCCCCGGCGGGCTCCAGCGCCGACGATGTTCGCCGGCCTGCGCTGTCCCGTCCTGGACCGCGCCGCGAGGGCGAGCGGGGGTGCTGCGTGTGCGACCGGCGGACATGGCGCTGATCGTGGCACAGCGGGGCGACAGCACAGCCGCGGCGGTGCGGCCGCCCGAGTGTCTCTGCTCACGATGGCCTGCATCCCCGGTCGAGCAGCGGAGGCGTGGGTTAGGGTGGATCGACCCTTCCGGTCACATCCCTGGATCTGTCTGTCGTGCACCGACGTCTTCTCGTCGGTGATCGGCGGCCGCCTCAGGCCGCTGGAATCCCGTCGCCTCCACCGTCGAGCCTCGGCTCGCACCGCGCTTCGAACCGCGCGGACCCAGCGACGCAGGACGCCTTCTGCACTCGGGGAGCACCGGAGCCATGTGCAGCCACTTCAGACGACCGCTCCTCCAGCGGCGCCTCGTCGTGCGCTCGATCCCGTGAGGAGCTCGGATGAGCGAGAACGCCCCCGACCAGAACACCCAGGACACCACCCCCACCTTCGCCGAGCTCGGCATCGACGCCCGCGTGCTCGCAGCGCTCGAGGCCATCGGCTACGAGAAGCCCTCGCCCATCCAGGAGGCGACCATCCCGGTCCTGCTGGAGGGCCGCGACGTCGTCGGCATGGCGCAGACGGGCACCGGCAAGACCGCGGCCTTCGCGGTCCCGGCCCTGTCGCGCCTGGCCGAGCTGGCCGATCTCAACGGCCCGTCGACCTCCACGCAGGTCCTGGTGCTGGCCCCCACCCGCGAACTGGCGCTGCAGGTCGGCGAGGCCTTCGCCTCCTACGCCGTCCAGCTCGAGGACTTCACCGTCCTGCCGGTCTACGGCGGCTCCTCCTACGGTCCGCAGCTGGCCGGGCTGCGCCGCGGCGCCCAGGTGGTCGTCGGCACGCCGGGCCGCGTGATCGATCACCTCAAGCGCGGCTCCCTGAAGCTCGACGACCTCCAGTACCTCGTGCTCGACGAGGCCGACGAGATGCTGCGCATGGGCTTCGCCGAGGACGTCGAGACGATCCTGTCGCAGACCCCCGAGGACAAGCAGGTCGCCCTGTTCTCCGCGACCATGCCCCCGGCGATCCGCAAGATCGCCCAGCGCTACCTGCGCAACCCGGAGGAGATCTCGGTCAAAGCCAAGACCTCCACCGCAACGAACATCCGCCAGCGCTACCTGCAGGTCATGGGCGCCCACAAGCTCGAGGCCATGACGCGCCTGCTCGAGGTCGAGGAGCACGACGGCATCATCGTCTTCGTGCGCACCAAGGCCGCGACCGAGGAGGTCGCCGAGAAGCTGCGCGCCCGCGGCCATGCCGCCACCGCGATCAACGGCGACATCCCGCAGCAGGCCCGCGAGAAGTCCGTGGAGCAGCTGCGCAGCGGCAAGATCGACATCCTGGTCGCCACCGACGTCGCCGCCCGCGGACTGGACGTGGAGCGCATCTCCCTGGTCGTGAACTACGACATCCCGCACGACACCGAGTCCTACGTCCACCGCATCGGCCGCACCGGCCGCGCGGGCCGCTCGGGCGATGCGATCCTGTTCATGACCCCGCGCGAGAAGTACCTGCTGCGCGCGATCGAGAAGACCACGCGCCAGCCGGTCGAGCAGATGCCCATGCCCTCGGTCGAGGACGTGAACCGCACTCGCGTCGATCAGTTCGGGCAGTCGATCACGGACACGATCGAGACCCAGGATCTCTCGGCCTTCCGCGAGATGGTCACCGCCTACGTCGAGGACCACGACGTCGACCCGCTCGAGGTCGCCGCGGCCCTGGCCGTGATCTCGCAGGGCGACCAGCCCTTCTTCGCCCAGGAGCTGCCCGAGCCCAAGCGCAAGGAGCGCGATCGCGGCGAGCGCTCGGAGCGCGGCGGACGCACCCCGCGCTCCGAGGAGGGCAAGGCGACGTACTGGATGGCCGTGGGCCACAAGCACCGTGCGCTTCCGGGCTCGATCGTCGGCGCCCTGACCAACGAGGGCGGGCTCAAGGGCTCGGACATCGGCGCGATCGAGATCAAGCCGTCGTTCACCCTGATCGGGCTGCCGGACGATCTCTCCCGCGGAGACCTGGACCGCCTGGGCGCCATCGAGATCAACGGCCAGCGCCTGGACATCCGCCAGGACCGCGGCCCCAAGTCCAGCGGCGCGCGCAGCGACCGCGGCGATCGCGGCGGCTACCGCGGCGACGACCGTCGCGGAGGCCGCTCGGCCCGTCCCGAGCACAGCGGCGGCCACAAGAAGTTCACGGGCGGCCGGAAGGGCTCGCAGCGCCACGGATCGCGCTGATCGTAGAAGGCGGGCCTGCGTATCGTGTGAGTCATGACCGCAGAGCCCGCCGCCGCCCGGGGCGGCGCTGTGCTCCGGCAGCTGACGTCGGTGCGTGGACGGGCCCTCGTGGTGGTCGTGACCATCACCGCTCTGACGGTGCTGGCGATCGGCGCGGCCACGCACTGGGTCCGGTACGGCCAGCTCGAGGCCTCGGTGGCCCAGGGCACCGAGCAGGAGGCCGGGGAGCTGCAGCGGCTGCTCGATCGCGGCCCCGCCTCGGCGGAGGCCGATGCCATGGCCGGCCCGCCTGCCGAGACGGCACCGGAGGACGCCTTCGACAGCCGGTTCGACAGCGTCGAGCACCTGCTGTGGACGTTCATGTCCACCTCCGTGCCGGCCCCTGACGAGGTCATCGTGGGGCTGGTCGACGGCGAGGTCCGCTACACCTACGACGGCCCGGCCGGCGAGGGCCTGAGCCACGACGTGATCGAGGAGGTCGTGCGCGAGCACGGCCAGCCGGACCGCACGGTCCACACCATCGGACAGCACGACGGCCGCGACATCGGCTTCGGGCTGATCCACGTGGACATCGACGGCGATGCGTCCGAGGGCTACCTGGTCGTGGCCACGGACATCACGCAGGGCCGCCAGGAGATCCTGGACTCGTGGTGGCGCTACGTCATGATCTCCCTGCTGTTCCTGGTCGCCGCCTCAGCGGTGGCCTACTACCTGATCGGGCGCGTCACCGCACCGATCTCGAGGCTGCGCGAGGCCACCGAGTCGATCTCGGTGAACGATCTCTCCGGCCGCGTGGAGGTGCCCAGCCAGGATTCGGACGTGGCTCACCTGGCGGAGAACTTCAACGGGATGCTCGACCGCCTCCAGGAGGGCTTCGAGGAGCAGCGCCAGTTCCTGGACGACGCCGCCCACGAGCTGCGCACGCCGCTGACCATCCTGCACGGCAACCTCGAGCTGATGGACGAGCACGATCCGCACGACGCCGCCGAGACCCGCGATCTGATGCTCGACGAGATCTCGCGGATGAACCGCCTGGTCGATGACCTCCTGATGCTGGCCCGGTCGCGGCGCCCGGACTTCGTGCGCCCGGCCTCCTTCGAGGTCTCCGCCTTCCTGGACGACGCCTTCGCGCGGATCTCGGCCCTCTCCGGGCAGCGCCGCTGGCGGGTCGACTCCCGCTGCGAGGGCCTGCTGGTGGCCGACCGCGAACGGCTCATGCAGGCCGTCATCCAGCTGGCCGCCAACGCCGTGAAGTTCAGCGCCGAGGACGACACCATCGCGATCGGCGCCTCCTGGGGCGAGCTCGACGACGGCGGCAGGCGGCTGCAGCTGTGGGTGCGCGACACCGGCGCCGGCATCGATGTGAAGGACCAGGCCCGGATCTTCGAGCGCTTCGGCCGGGCCTCGGCGGGGCGCACGGTCGAGGGCTCCGGGCTGGGCCTGGCCATCGTCGAGGCCATCGCGCGCGGGCACGGCGGGCGGGTCGCGCTGCGCTCGTCGCTCGGCGCGGGCTCTCAGTTCACCCTGTTGCTGCCGGAGGGCGGGCCCTCGCCGGAGCCCGCCGAGACGCCGGTCGAATCTCTCTCCTGATCCCCTCATCTTCCTGTGCGAGCCTGCCCCCGAGCGGGAGAGCCCCGCGGCAGTCACGACACCAGGAAGGGACCGGGAGATGGCCAACATCCTGATCGCGGAGGACGAGGAGCGGATCTCCCGCTTCATCCAGAAAGGGCTGCGCGCCTCCGGCTACGAGACCGCGGTCGTCGAGGACGGCGTCGAGGCCCTGGATCTGGCCAGCACCGGCGTCTACGACCTCCTCGTGCTCGACGTCGGACTGCCCGGGCTCGACGGCTTCCAGGTGCTCGCCGAGCTGCGCGCCGGCGGCTCCGGAATGCCCGTGATCATGTGCACGGCTCGGGACTCGGTGGAGGACACCGTGCAGGGCCTGGACTCCGGGGCCGATGACTACCTGGCCAAGCCCTTCCGCTTCGCCGAGCTGCTGGCGCGGGTGAAAGCGCGCCTGCGTCAGACGGGCTCCGCCGGGGACGACGGCAGGCTCACCGCCGGGAGCCTGACGCTGGACATCTCGCGGCGCTGCGCGTTCGTCCACGACCAGGAGATCGCCCTGTCGGCCCGCGAGTTCTCGATGGCCCAGGTGCTCCTCGAGAACACGGGCCAGGTGCTCACCCGCGACCTGCTGCTGAACAAGGTCTGGGGCTACGACTTCGAGGGCTCCTCGAACGTGGTGGACGTCTACGTGCGCTACCTGCGCAACAAGCTCGGGCCCGAGCGGATCATCACGGTGCGCGGAGCCGGCTACAGGCTCGCGGAGATCTGAGCCGATCGGCGCCGAGCGAGGCGGTCCTCATGCTCGTCTCACGTGCGGAGGCCATGGTGGGGACATGCGCATCCTCTGGTCCGCCCTCGCCCTGATCGTCGCCTCGATCCTCGCCGTCGCCCTGTGGGTCTCTGCGGGCCCTGCGGCCCCGGAGACCGAGGTCCTGCGCGACGGCGTCGGCAGCAGCGGGGATCCCGAGGACGGCGCCACGAGCGAGCCGGCCGAGGACGGCTCCTCGTCCGCTGCGTCGCAGGATCCTTCTGCGGGCCCGTCGCAGGAGGCCTCGGCGCAGCCGTCGTCGGAGCCGTCACGGGCGGAGGCCACCTCGCAGCCGACCCGGGAAGGGCAGCAGCCGGCCGCGACGCCTGCTCCGGCTCCGGCCCCGGCGCAGGAGCTCGTCCCCGTTCCCGTCCCGCTCGAGCAGTCCCAGGGCTACGACGACGACTGGGACGACGATGCGGACGGCGACTACGACGACGACTGGGATGATGACTGAGCCGGCTCCGATTTCATGTCTCAGCCAGGTGTGCTGTACAGTATTCCGCGTTGCCCCGATAGCTCAGTGGTAGAGCGCCATCTTGGTAAGATGGAGGTCCCGGGATCGATTCCCGGTCGGGGCTCTCGAGATGAGGGCCCGCATCCGCGTCATGACGGGGATGCGGGCGTCATCGTCTCTCCTGGCGGTGTAGCTCAGCTGGTTAGAGCGCACGACTCATAATCGTGAGGTCGACGGATCGAGCCCGTCCACCGCTACGGAAGATGAAGCCCGTGATCCCCACTCGGATCGCGGGCTTCTCCTATTGCAGGGGCAGCGGTGCGGGCGCCTTCCCGGTGCAGCCTCCGAGGCCCCGTCCCGTCCCCGAGAATCCGTCAGCGGCCGCAGGATCGGGCCCGCGCACCCACGGGAGGTTGCACCGCCATGGCCATCAGCCCCGAGCTCGTCGGTCGGACGTATCCGGCCATCGAGCTCTACACCGTCTCGCGGGAGGCCGTGCGCGCGTTCGCCGCGGCCGTCTTCGCGCAGGACCCGGCCCACACGGACCCGGAGGCAGCTCGCGCTCTGGGCCATGCGGACCTCCTCGCCCCGCCGACCTTCGCGATCATCGTCGCCCAGCGCGCGGAGGCCGCCGTGGTGGCGGACCCGGAGGCCGGGATCGACTTCTCCCGCGTCGTGCACGCCGATCAGCGCTTCACCCACGCCCGCCCCATCGTCGTCGGCGACGAGCTCGTCGCGGCCACGACCGTCGATGCCGTGCGCGCCGTCGGCACCGGGGCCATGGTGACGTTCCGCACCGAGATCACCGATCGCCAGGGCCAGCCGGTCTCCACCGCGCGCTCGTCCCTGCTGGTGAGAGGAGACGACCAGTGACCGCTGCAGACACCGCTCCGGTGCTCGCCCAGCTCGAGAAGGGCCAGGAGGTCGCTCGCCGCGACCTCCAGCTCTCCCGCGCCGATCTCGTGCGCTACGCCGCCGCCTCCGGGGACTTCAACACCATCCACTGGAACCAGGAGTTCGCCGTCTCCGTGGGCCTGCCGGACGTCATCGCCCACGGCATGCTGACCATGGGTGCCGCCATGCAGCTCGTGGCCGACTGGGCGGGGGATCCGGGGCGCGTCGTCGACGTCCAGACCCGCTTCACCAAGCCGGTCGTGGTGCCGAACGGCGTCCGCGAGGGCGCCGCCGAGATCCAGCCGTCCACCACGCTGAGCATCGTCGGCGTCGTGGGCGCCCTGGACGAGCAGGCCGGCACCGCCCGGATCGACCTGACCGTCTCGGCCCCCGATCTCTCGGACCCGCAGGCCGATCCCGCTGAGGCGGCCTCGCAGAAGGTCCTGGTCAAGGCGCAGGCGATGGTGGTCTGCCGTTGACCCGGGGGCGCACGAAGCCTGAGCCGTCCAGCCTGCGCCCGTGGCGCATCAGCGTCTTCGCGATCTACTTCGCCTCGGGCATCGGCATCTCCGCGTGGCTCACCCGCATCCCCGCGATCTCCGAGCGGCTCGAGCTGGGCCCGGCGGCCATGGGGGCGCTGCTGCTCACGCAGACCATCGCGGCCTTCGCCTCGGTGTCCACCTCGGGCATGACCGTGATGCGGCTGGGGGCCAAGCGCAGCATCGCCGTCACCGCATCCATGGTCGTGATGGGCATGATCCTGATCGGCGTGGGCGTCAGCGTCTTCGGCTCGGTCCTGGTGACCGCCGTGGGCATGCTGCTCTTCGGCCTGGGTTCCGCCACCTGGAACGTGGCCTCCAACGTCGAGGGAACCGCGCTGGAGACGGCCATGGGCCGCAGCATCATGCCGCTGATGCACGCGTTCTTCTCGATCGGCACGGTGACCGGTGCCGTCGTGGGCTCGATCGCGACCGCCGGCGGGGTGGCCGTGGTGTGGCATGTGGGTGCCATGGCCCTGGTCATGGGTCTGCTGGTGGCCCTGGCGCTGCCGCGCTTCCAGGGCGACCGGCGGGCCGCCGCCGATCTCAACCCCGTCTCCTCGCAGATGCCCATCATCACCGGCACCATGCAGCAGATCGACCTGGCCTCCGACGGCCGCGGACGCGACTCCGGCGCTGCGACCGCGCAGGACGCGTCCTATGGGGTCGGCGACGCCTGGAGGGACAAGCGCACCGTCCTGGTGGGGGTCTTCGTGCTCGGCATGGCGCTGACGGAGGGCGCGGCCAACGACTGGGTGGCCCTGGCCATCACCGACGGCTACGAGGCCCCGGCGCACCTGGGCGCGATCGGCTACGGCATCTTCGTGGCCGCCATGACCACCGGCCGGCTCAGCGGCACCTGGCTGATCGACCGGTTCGGCCGCCTCGCGGTGCTGCGCACCGCCTGCGCGCTCGCCCTGGTCGGACTGGGCGTCTTCGTGTTCTCACCCTCCCTTGCCGCCGGCATGATCGCGCTGTTCCTGTGGGGCATCGGCGCCTCCCTCGGCTTCCCCGTGGGCATGTCCGCCGCCGCCGACGATCCCCGTCGGGCCGCCGCCAACGTCTCCGTGGTCTCGACCATCGGCTACGGCGCGTTCCTGGGCGGTCCGCCGCTGCTGGGGCTGCTCGGCGAGGCCGTGGGCGTGCGAGGCGCCCTGGGCTTCGTGATGATCTTCGTGATCGTCTCGATGCTGCTGGTCTCGAATCTGCGGCCGCCTGCCTCGGCCGGAGCTCGAGCGGGCACCGCGGCCTGAGGTCGATAGGATCGGGGGCATGACTTCCCCCGAGCTCTCCACGCTGACCACCACCCGCATCGGCGGCCCCGCCGGGTCCCTGATCCGCGCCGGCAGCCAGCAGGAGATCATCGACGCCGTCCGCGCCGCCGACGAGCAGGGCAGGCCCGTGCTGCTCGTCGGCGGCGGATCCAACCTGCTGGTCGGCGATGACGGCTTCGACGGCGTGGTGGTGCACCTGGCCTCGCAGGGCCTCGAGGTCTCGGACCCGTCGGACGACGGCTCCGTGATCGTGACCGTGCAGGCGGGGCATGCCTGGGACGACGTCGTCGAGCAGACCGTCTCCCGCGGACTGGTGGGCCTCGAGGCCCTGTCCGGCATCCCGGGCACCGCAGGGGCCACCCCGGTGCAGAACGTCGGGGCCTACGGCGCGGAGGTCTCCCGCACGATCGCGCGTGTCAGCACCTGGGATCGGCGCGCGCGGGAGGTCCGCGAGTTCGAGGCCGCCGAGCTCGACTTCGCCTACCGCGACTCCCTGCTCAAGCGCACCACCGAGGCGGGCTCTCCGCGCTACGTGGTCCTCGAGGTCGGCTTCCGGCTGGCACAGGGCACGGACTCCGCGCCGATCCAGTACGGCCAGCTGGCCGACGCCCTGGCCGTGGAGGTCGGCGGCAGTGCGGATCCGGCCCAGGTGCGTCGCACCGTCCTGGA
>CAACWV010000101.1_pt1 | contig 13439 bp, 9 predicted proteins | sample 2275731 | NCBI WGS metagenome assembly CAACWV01 (sample SAMEA5312473, study PRJEB27640) | indoor metagenome | biome: indoor environment; feature: uncontrolled; material: tiles wood | place: Germany | collected 2014-07-07 | reverse complement strand
AGTCCGACGGCACCATCGATCGCCGGGAGTTCGACATCTCCCGGGACTACCGCGACTTCGTCGACGGCCGCCGCCGCGAGGACGGCATCCGCACGCTGCTGGCCTCCCGCGGGGCCTTCCTGCCCGAGGGCTCGGACGACGAGGCCCCCGGCACGTGGACCGTCCAGGGCCAGGCCGCGCTGAAGAACGACTACTTCAACGCCGCGCTCGAGCAGAAGGGCGTCCGCGTCTTCGACGCCACGATCGAGCTGATCCGCCGCCTTCGCGAGGGCGAGGTCCCCGTGGGCCTGGTGACCGCCTCCCGCAACTCGACCACGGTGCTCGAGCGCGCCGAGGTCGCCGATCTCTTCGACTTCATCGTCGACGGCGCCATGGCCCAGGCCGAGGGCCTGCCCGGCAAGCCCTCCCCGGACACCTTCCTGCGCTGCGCCCAGGAGCTCGGCGTCGACCCGGCCGATGCGGTCGTCGTCGAGGACGCCGTGGCCGGCGTGCAGGCGGGCGCGGCAGGCGGCTTCGGACTGGTGGTGGGCATCGCCCGCCACGGCGACCGCCAGGCGCTCTACCGCGGCGGCGCGGACGTCGTGCTGAACGACGTCGGCGAGCTGGACCTCGGCGCGCGCCGCGACGACCCCTGGAAGCTCGTCTTCGAGGGCTTCGACCCGGCCGTGCAGGCCCGCCGCGAGACCCTGATGACGCTGTCCAACGGCTACATGGGCGTGCGCGGCTCCCACAGCGAGCGCTCCCAGGACGGCGTGCACAGCCCGGGCAACTACCTGGCCGGCGTGTTCAACCGCGTGGTCAGCCACATCAACGGCCGGGACGTCGAGCACGAGTCCATGGTCAACGTCCCCAACTGGACCACCATGGACGTGCGCATCGCCGGCGGCACGTGGCTGTCCGAGGGCGGGCTGGACTACTCCGACGAGCGCACCGAGCTCGACCTGCGCCGCGGCCTGCTGACCCGCACCATGACGCTGACGGATCGCGAGGGCGACCCGGCCGAGTCCGGTGAGCGCGCCGTGCTGAAGGTCATCCAGCGTCGCCTGGTCTCCCTGCGCCACCGCCACATCGGCGCGCAGGAGACCGTCTTCGAGTCGCAGAACTTCACCGGGCGCATCCACGTGCGCACGGGCATCGACCCCAGCGTCGTCAACGACGGCGTCAAGGAGTACCGCGAGCTGAACTCGCACCACCTGGTGCTCGAGGAGTCCACCACGCTGGCGGACGAGCAGGAGACGCTGCTGTCGCTCGTGCGCACCAACCAGTCGCAGATCCAGATCGCCACGGCCCAGCGCACCCACGTGGACGGGGCCGCCTCCGTGCGCGCCCGCCGCGAGATCCGCCCCGGCGGCACGGAGTTCCGCCGCCTCCAGATCGCGCTGCGCAAGGGCGAGCCGGTCACCGTGGCCCAGACCACCGCGGTGGTCACCAGCCGCGACGCCGCGATCGGCTCCCCGAGCGAGGGCGCCCTGTCCCAGCTGAACCGCAACCCGCAGGACTTCGGCCAGCTGCTCGAGGCCCATGTGGTCGAGTGGGAGCAGCTGTGGCGCCGCTACGACGTCGCCCTGGACGAGGAGATCGACAAGCGCCCTGAGGACCTGCTGACCCAGCTGGCCCTGCGCACGCACACGTTCCACACGGCGCAGACGCTGGCCCCGCACATGTCCCTGCGCGATGCCGGCGTCCCGGCCCGCGGACTGCACGGCGAGGGCTACCGCGGCCACATCTTCTGGGACGAGCTCTACATCCTGCCGGTGATCTCGCTGCACCAGCCGCACGTGACCCGCTCGCTGCTGTCCTACCGCTGGCGCCGTCTGGCGGAGGCGCAGCACCGCGCGACCCAGTTCGGCCTGCGCGGAGCGGCCTTCCCGTGGCAGTCGGGCTCGGACGGCCGCGAGGAGACCCCGCCCGAGCTGTTCAACCACCACTCGCAGCGCTGGCTGCCGGACAACTCGTGGCGGCAGTTCCACGTGGGCCTGGCCATCGCCTACAACGCGTGGCTGTACTACGAGGCCACCGGTGACCTGGACTGGCTCTCGGGCCACGGCTCGGACCTGATCATCGGCATCACGCGCCTGTTCGACTCCCTGGCCGAGTACGACGAGGCCGACGGCCGCTACCACATCAGCGGCGTCATGGGCCCCGACGAGTACCACGACGGCCCCCGCGGCCAGCACGGGGGCGGTCTCAAGGACAACGCGTACACGAACGTCCTGGCCGCGTGGCTGTTCCGCCACTCGGCGCACATCTTCCAGGACATGGTCGAGCACCAGCGCGAGGAGCTCTCGGCGCGCTTCGGCGTGACCGCGGAGGAGGCCGAGCACTGGCACGAGGTCTCGCAGAAGCTCGCGGTGCCGTTCAACTCCGATGGCACGATCTCCCAGTACGACGGCTACGACTCCCTCGATGAGCTGGACTGGGACTTCTACCGCGGCAAGTACCGCAACATCGGCCGCCTGGACCTCCTGCTGGAGAACGAGGGCGACATGACGAACAACTACAAGCTCTCCAAGCAGGCCGACACCATCATGCTGGTCTACCTGCTGGGCCCGGAGGGCGTGATCGAGGAGCTCGGGCGCATGGGCTACGAGGTCGACAACGACGTCATCCGGCGCACCGTGGACTACTACATCCAGCGCTCGTCGAACGGGTCGTCTCTGTCCAAGGTGGTCAACGCCTCCGTGCAGGCCTGGGTCAATCCGGACCGCTCCTGGGCCTCCTTCCAGGACGCGCTGGTCATCGATCTGGACGACACCCAGGGCGGGACGACCGGCGAGGGCATCCACCTGGGTGCCATGGCGGGCTCGGTCGAGGTCGTGACCCGGGCCTACGCCGGCCTGCGCGTGCGCGGCGACTGGATCGAGTTCAGCCCGCACCTGCCGCCGCAGCTGCACGACGTCAGCTTCACGGTCCTGTACCGCGGGCAGGTCCTCAGCGTGCGGATCGACCACGAGGTCCTGGAGGTGGAGGGCTCCTCCAAGGGCGCCGATCCGGTGACCATCCACGTCGACGGCTCCGAGTACACGCTCCAGGCGGGTCAGAGGATCTCCGTGGCGATCGGACAGCGCACCGGCAGCGCCTGAGCCGCACCGTGCGTCCGTCCCTTCGCGACGGGCGCACGGTGAGCACTGCGACGAGAGGGTGCCGACGCTCCAGGAGCGTCGGCACCCTCTCGTCGTCCAGCCGGTCGGCTCAGGCCTCGTGCTGGAGGCTGCGGTGGTGCCGTGAGAGCTCGAGGTACTCGGCGGCGTTGCTCCGCACGGCCTGGCGCTCCTCGTCCGTGAGCTCGCGACGCACCTTGGCAGGCACGCCGGCCACCAGGCTGCCGGGCGGGACCACGGTGCCCTCGAGCACGACGGCGCCGGCGGCCACCAGCGATCCCGTGCCGATCACCGCCCCGTTGAGCACGGTGGCGCTCATGCCGATCAGGACGTCGTCCTCCACGGTGCAGCCGTGCAGCACCGCCGCGTGGCCCACCGAGACCCGGTCCCCGATGGTGCAGGGGTGCTCCGGATCGGAGTGCACGGTGCAGTTGTCCTGCAGGTTCGACCCCTCCCCCAGACGCAGGGCGGAGCGGTCCCCGCGCACGACCGTGCCGTAGAAGACCCCGCTGCCGGGCCCGACCGCCACGTCGCCGATCAGGACGGCGGTGGGGGCGATGAAGGCGTCGTCGGCGACGTCGGGGAGACGGCCCTCCCACGGAAGCAGGGTGGGCACGGGCAGGCGCTGCTGCTGAGGATCCATGGCCTCACAGTACGCGCAGGACGGCGCTGCGGGGCAGGGTCTGCTCAGCCCTCGTCGGAGGCCACGAGGGTGCGGGCGTAGTCCAGGTAGGCCTCGTGGTCGAAGCCCGGCAGCAGCGCCGACTGCACGACCCAGCCCTGCAGCACGGAGAGCACCGCCTGGGAGAACATCTCGACCCACTGTCGGGCGCTGTCCTCTGCCAGCCCCAGCTCGGCGACGGCCCAGTCGGCGAAGACGCGGTCGATCGCCGAGCGCAGCGTCTCCTGGTGGGTGCCCATCAGCTCGGCGACCGCGGGATCCACGGCCGCCTCGGCCCAGGTGATCAGCAGCAGCCGGGCCAGCCGCGGCGAGGCAGCCAGCTGCTCGAGCGCGCCCACGAGCCAGGCATCGGGCTGGAAGCCCTCCTGCGGCTGCTCGGTGCGCGGATCCGCCGGGGAGATGGCCTCCAGGACGCCGTCCAGGCCCGTGCGCACGCACTCGGAGACCAGCTCGGCCTTGCCTCCGGGGAAGTGGTGGTAGAGCGCACCGGCGGAGAGCCCGGTGGCCGCGATGATCTGATGCATCGAGGCGCCGCGGTAGCCGTGGGCCAGGAAGCACTCGGAGGCGGCGTCCAGGACGGCCTGACGCCGTGCGGCGCGGAACTGATCGCTGACCCTGGGCATGTCCCGATCCTATCCGGAACGGGCGTTCGGGGCGGGCGGTCTCAGCGCCGTCTGAGCGTGGGCGTCTCCAGGACCCGGCTCGACTGGCGCACCACGAGCTTGCTCGGCAGGACCAGGGGCCGGCTGGAGGTCGGCTGGGCTCCGCGGATCATGGCCACGAGGTTCTTCGTGGCCGTGGCGCCGATCGCGTGCACGGGGGCGGCGATCGTGGACATGCTCGGGGAGACGTACGGCAGCAGCATGATGTTGTCGTATCCGATCACCGCGGCGTCGCGCGGGACCGAGAGCCCGTGCTCCTGCATGGTGCGCACGAACCCCACCGCCATGAGGTCGTTGTAGCAGATCACTCCCGAGGTGCGGTGCTCCATCCAGCTCAGCGCTGCGGCCCGGCCGCCCGCGATCGTGGGAGCGACCGGCCCCAGCCGGTGGATGCGCGCGTGCAGCGCCGCCCCGGTCTCCCGCACGGCCCGCCATCGCATGCCGTCGGTCCAGGAGGCCTCCGGCCCGGCGACGTAGGTGATGTCCCGGATGTTCTGCGAGACCAGGTGCTCGACGGCCCGACGGGTGCCCATGGCGTTGTCCGTGACCACGGAGACCACCCCGGAGACGGCCCGGTTGAGCATGATCGTGGGCTTCTGCTTGGCCGTCATCCGCACGGCGGAGTCCGACATGCGGGAGGAGACCATCAGGACGCCGTCCACGAGCGGCAGGACCCGCCCCAGCGCCTCCTGCTCCTTCTTGACGGTCTCCTGCGAGTTGGCCAGCACGATCGTGTAGTCGGCGTCGGCGGCGGCCTCCTCGGCCCCCCGCAGCAGATCGAAGTACACGGGGTTGGAGATGTCGCTGAGCACGAGGGCGATCATGCGGGTGCCCTCGCGGGCATCGGTGCGCCGAGTGATCGTGCGGGCGCGGTAGCCGAGCTCGTCGGCCGCGGCGCGGATGCGCTCGGCGGTCTCGAAGGACACGCGTCCCGGGCGGGCGAACGCGCGGGAGACAGTCGAGGGAGCGACCCCCGCCCTCCGCGCGACGTCGTAGATGGTGGGCGCCCGGCCCTTGGACGCGGACGGCCCCTGGGCGGCCTCCGACGGCACAGGATCGTCTGCTGGGGCGCTGCTCTGCTCTTCCATCACCCTCTCAGTCTGGCTCACCCGGAGCGCATCACAAAGCACGCCCGATGCGGCCGGGCGCCCAGTCTCGCTGCTGGGCCGCACTGCCTCGCCAGCTTCGTCACATTCGCTCGACGAGGAGGCGGAGGCAGCGCATCGTATAGGACATTATTCATTGACCGCAGAGCAGGACCCTTTTCGGGACAGAGCTCCCCCGGAGTGGGGACGGCCACAGCCTGCTCCTCTGCTCCGGCCCGTGCCAGACTGCAACAGCCTGCGCTGCGACCCCGGCTGTCCCGGGCCCCCCTCGCCAGCGTGCCCGCCCCTCTCACGTGGCAGTGAGAGCGGCGCCCCCGGGAGGAGAGACCCATGACCAACGGCGATGCACGCCGCGCCGCGCGCGAAGCGGAGAAGACGAAGTCCGGCGGCCGCTGGGCGATCGTCGGCGCCGCCGGACTTCTCGTGGTCGGCGGTGCAGGGCTGTGGGCCGTGACCGCCGGCGGGACCGGCGGAACCCCCTCCTCCTGCGAATCCACCGTGCGCATCGCCGTGGCGGCCACGCCCGAGATGGCCCGGGCGCTCGAGCACAAGCCGATCGAAGCCGACTCCTGCGTCCGCCTGGACGTCGTGGAGCAGTCCAGCGCGCAGACCGCCGAGCGCGCGAGCAGCGGCCAGCTCTCCGAGCCCCTCTGGATCCCGGACTCCTCCGGGCGCGTCGATGAGTCGGGCTTCGACGACGCGGTGCAGAGGCACACCCCGTCCCTGGCCTCCTCCCCCGTCGTCGTGGCCTCCGCAGACGGCTCCGAGGACCTGCCCGGCACCTGGACCGAGCTGCTCGAGGAGAACAGCGCCCGCATGGGCGATCCCCTCGACGACGGCGGCGCCCAGGCGGCCATGCAGGCGGTGACCGCCGAGGCGCAGAGCGAGAAGGTCGACCCCGCGGCGGCCCAGGAAGCGCTGACGCTGCGCGCCCAGACCCAGGACGTCTCCTCCCCGCTGCTGGACGCGACCGGGCTGCTCGAAGCCGTCGAGCAGGACGGCGGCCAGTCGATCGTGGCCGAGCACGACCTGCTCGATGACGACGCCGCCTCCGATCTGCGCGCCGGCGTGCCGGACAGCGGCACGGCCTTCCTGGACTACCCCCTGATGGTCACCAGCGGCTCGCTGTCGAGCTCGAACTCCGTGCAGACCGCCGCCGACGAGATCGCCGCCTGGTTCGAGACCGACGAGGGCCGCGAGGCCCTGGCCGATGCCGGCCTGCGCCCCGCCGACGGTGCACCGCTCGAGGACGACCGCTCGATCGAGATCCCCGAACGGCTGGAGATCGAGGATCGCGCCGCCTATGACCAGGTGACCGAGACCTACGACCGTCAGTCGGCCCCCCTCAATGCGCTGGTGGTCGTGGATGCCTCCGGCTCCATGGGCGAGGAGGAGGACAGCGGCCAGACCCGCTGGGACTCCACCATGGGCACCCTGTCCATGGGCGCACAGCTGTTCCCGGCCCGCGACAGCCTGGGCCTCTGGCTGTTCTCCCAGGACATGGGCCCGGATGGAGAGCCCTACATCGAGCTGCAGCCGGTGCGCGGCATCGAGGAGGAGGTCCATGGGGAGGACGGGCGCACCCAGCGCGAGGTCCTCCAAAAGGACATCGCCGATGCCGGGTACAAGGAGGGCAGCGAGACCGAGCTCTACGAGACCACGCTCGCGGCCTTCCGTGAGCAGCAGCGCAACTGGCAGCCCGGTCAGCTCAACGCGGTGATCCTGGTCTCCGACGGCGGCCAGCAGGTCTACGGCCAAGACAACCCCATGCGCATGGAGGAGCTCATCAGCACGCTCGAGCGGGAGCAGGACCCGGCCAAGCCCGTGCGCATCGTGACTCTGGGCATCTCCGATGACGCCGATCAGGTCGCCCTGGGCGCGATCGCGGGCGTCACCGGCGGCACCTACCACCAGGCCACGGATGAGCAGCAGCTGCAGCAGGCGTTCCTGGAGGGGCTCTCCACGGTCGATCGCTGATCCGCAGCGCCCATGAGCTGAGGCCCCCGCACCATCGGTGCGGGGGCCTCAGCTCATGGCGGCGGGGAGCCTCAGTGGAAGAAGTGGCGCGCCCCGGTCGTGTACATGGTCACTCCGGCGGCCTCCGCGGCCGCGATGACCTCCTCGTCGCGGATCGACCCGCCGGGCTGGACCACGGCCCGCACACCGGCCTGCAGCAGCACCTCCAGGCCGTCGGCGAACGGGAAGAACGCGTCCGAGGCGGCGACGGAGCCCTCGGCGCGGCGCTTGCCGTCCGAGTCCAGGGTGTTCGCCCGCTCGACCGCCAGGCGGCACGAGTCCACGCGGTTGACCTGGCCCATGCCGATGCCGACCGTGGCGCCGTCATCGGCGAGCAGGATCGCGTTCGACTTCACCGGGCGCAGCGCCTTCCAGGCGAAGGCCAGATCGGCCATGGTCTGCTCATCGGCGGCCTGACCGGCCACGAGCGTCCAGTTCGCGGGATCGTCGCCCTCGGCCTGGCTGCGATCGGCCACCTGCATCAGCGCGCCGCCGGAGATCTGACGGAACTCGAGCGGATCGCGGCCGAAGCCCTCCGGCAGGCGCAGCAGGCGGATGTTCTTCTTCTGCGTGAGGATCTCCAGGGCGGCCGGCTCGAAGTCCGGAGCCACCACGACCTCGGTGAAGATGTCCTTGACGGTGCGGGCCATGGCCTCGCTCACCGGCCGGTTCACAGCGATCACTCCGCCGTAGGCCGAGAGCGGATCGCAGGCGTGGGCCTTGCGGTGGGCGTCAGCCACCGGGTCCTCGGCGCCCGGTGTGGCCACGGCCAGACCGCACGGATTGTTGTGCTTGACGACCGCCACGGCGGGCTCGTCGAAGTCGCCCACGGTGCGCAGAGCGGCATCGGCGTCGACGTAGTTGTTGTAGGACATGGCCTTGCCGTGCAGCTGCTCGGCCTGGGCGATGCCCGCAGACGCCGCCTGATCCAGGTAGAGGGCCGCGGCCTGGTGGGGGTTCTCGCCGTAGCGCAGGGTCTCGGCGCGCTCGAAGCCCAGACCGGCGTACGGCGGCATGACCAGGTCCGCCTGCGGGTCGTCCGCAAGCAGCGTCTTCTGGGTCCACTCGGCCACGGCGGTGTCGTAGGCGGCCGTGTGCGAGAAGGCGGCGGCGGCCAGGCGGCGGCGCGCGGCCAGGTCGAACCCGCCGTCCGAGGCGGCCGCCACGACGTCGTCGTAGCGGGCCGGGTCCACGACCACGGCCACGGACGGGTGGTTCTTGGCTGCCGCGCGGACCATGGACGGCCCGCCGATGTCGATCTGCTCGACGACCTCGTCTCGCCCGGCGCCGGAGCGCACGGTCTCGGCGAACGGGTACAGGTTCACGACCACCAGGTCGAAGGACTCGATCTCGAGCTGCTGCAGCTGCCGGACGTGGTCGTCCTTGCGGCGATCGGCCAGGATGCCGGCGTGCACGCGCGGGTGCAGGGTCTTCACCCGGCCCTCGAGGCACTCGGGGAACCCGGTCAGGTCGGCGACCTCGGTCACGGGAACGCCGGCCTCGGCGATGCGCTTGGCCGTGGAGCCGGTCGAGACGAGGGAGACTCCGGCGGAGTGCAGGCCCTGGGCGAGCTCCTCCAGACCGGTCTTGTCGTAGACGGAGATCAGCGCGCGCTTCAGGGGCAGGCGGTCCAGCTGGTTCTGGCTCACAGACGGTCACTTCCTGATGGTGGATCGGGGCTCGGCGCCGCTTCCGGCGCGCGCACCAGTCTAGGACCCGTGGAGGGAAGGCGCCTGTGCCCTGCTCAGCCGCGGGAGAGCTGGGCGACCGTGTCCACGAGCAGCTCCCGCTCGGCGGCCTTGATCCGCTCGTGCAGCGAGTCCTCGTCGTCCTCCGGGGCCACGGCGACGGCGGTCTGGGCCAGGATCTGCCCCGCATCGACCTCCGGGACCACGCGGTGGACCGTGGCGCCGGTGATCTTCACCCCGTGGGCGAGGGCGTCGCGCACGCCGTGGGCGCCGGGGAAGGACGGCAGCAGGGCCGGATGGGTGTTGATCAGGCGATCGGCGAACGCTGCCACGAACTGCGCGTCGAGGATCCGCATGAACCCGGCCAGGATCACCAGGTCGGGCTCGCGCTCGGCCACCGCGGACTGGAGCGCGCGGTTCCAGCTGGGGCGGTCGGAGTACGACGACGGCGCCACGAGGAAGTCCTCGACGCCTGCGGCACGGGCGCGCTCGAGCCCGGCGCAGTCCTTGTCGGCTCCCACAGCGACGATCTCGGCAGGGATCCGGCCGTCGGCGACGGCATCGAGCAGAGCCTGTGCGGTGGTCCCGGAGCCGGAGAGGAGGATGACGAGGCGCATGTCTGGAATCCTATCGGCGCCCGAGCAGCCGCCGCGTCAGCCGTCGGGTGTCTGCCCGTGCCCGGCCCTGCGGGCCACCGGTGCGATCGGCGCAGGCCCGGCCCGTAGACTCGTGGCCATGAGCTCCGCACCTCCCCCTCCGAGCCCCACGACCCCGCGACCGGGACCGGGCGGCGACGGCGGGCCAGGCGGCGAGGAGCAGGAGCCGCGCGTGCTCAGCGGGCCCGCGGGCACCGCGCTGATCGCGCTGCTGGCGGTGGGCGCGGCCATGCTGCTGAGCTCCGGGCCGCTGTGGATGACGCTGGCCGGACTCGTGGCCGCCGTGGCCGGGATGATCCTGGCCGTCGTGGCGCTGGCGCGGATCCGTCGCGCGCCGCAGAAGGCCACGATCATCATGACCTCGGTCATCGCGCTGGTCATCGGGCTGTGGAGCCTGATCGGCGGCGGCGCGCGGCTGCTGTTCTGGGACCAGGTCTCCGCCTACGACACCTGCATGTCGAGCTCGGTGACGATCGCCGGGACGTCGTCCTGCCAGCAGGAGCTCGAGGACGGGCTGCGCGAAGCGATCCTGCCGGGCTCCGCCCAGGATGCTCCGGCGGACGGGCCGACCTCCTGAAGAGGGCCTGGGATCAGCGGTCGCGGACGGCCTTGCGCCTGCGCCGACGGCGCTCGTCCGCGGACTCCCTGCGCTGCCTCTTGGCCTGCACGGCCTCGGCGCGCTGGCGGCGACCCTGCTTGATCTCCGCGCGTCGGCGCGCCTCCCGCTGGCGGTCCGCCTCGGCGCGCGAGGCCGCCTCCTGCCGAGCCCGCTCGTCCTCGTCCTGGACGCTCCACAGCTCGTCGTCCTCGGAAGCACCCGCCTCCGGCTCGGCGGCTGCCGCGCCCGTGCGCACCGCACGGCGATGGTCCGTCCAGGGGCTGAGGATCAGGGCGATCAGGGCCCCGAGCGCCACCTCGAGCCCGACCGCCAGCGCCAGGCGCGCAGGATCGGGACCCACCTCCGTGAAGGCGCCCAGTCCCAGGGACCCGGAGGAGACCGCCCCCAGCAGCAGCATCAGCGCACCCGCGACCGCTCCGATCAGCACCGAGCTCAGCACGATGACCACGGGCGCGGACAGCCACCGGCTCGGCAGGCGCACCGCGATCCACTCGCCCAGGTGGTCCTCGCCCTCGCGGGCGAACCAGTGACCGGCGGCGAACCCGCCGAGCACGAGCAGCACGGGGGCGGCCAGCAGCGCCGGCACCGGGTCGTGACCGGGCAGGATCGCCAGCACCGGCAGCATGGGCAGTGCCTCGGCCTGGGTACCGGCCGGCGTGATCGCGGTGCCGTCGCCGATCGCGAAGCCGGCGCCCGAGGCCCAGGCGGAGGCCCACAGCACGAGGTTGGGCAGCAGGGCGAAGTGCAGCACCGCCACGGCGATGTCGCCGGGGATGTCCGTGCCGAGCGCGCGGTGGGCCTCGAGCATGGACTCGGCCCCGGTGGCCAGGGCCAGCAGCATGCACACCGCACCGGCCAGCACGGCGCACAGGGCGCCGATGCCTCCGGCGCGCAGCAGCGCCCAGAGATAGGATCCGGCCCACCGGTAGTCCTGGCGCATCCGCTGTGCTCGCGCGACCGTGCGCTGCCCCACCAGGGCGGCCGCAGAGCCCTCCTCGACCATGGCTCCGATCGCGATGAAGAGGCAGACGAGCCAGCCGCCGATCAGCAGGGCCCACAGCGGGGAGGCGGCCGAGGCCGGGGTGCGCCCCACGACCGCGACCGCGGCGGCCAGCACGGCGTGGGTGAGCCCCGCGGTGAGCACCGCGGCCCCGAGCCGGGCCCCCGAGGGCGCACCCCGTGCCATGCGCACGCCGACCGCGAAGGACAGCCAGGCGGTGAGCGCGCTGAGGCCCAGGGGCACCAGGCTCACCACGCCTCCCTCGGCCCCCAGCCCCTCCGCCGGGGCGATCAGGACGTCGACAGGGACCCCGAGGGAAAGCAGCCACAGCTGCGCACCGAGCCCGCCCGCGACCGCGGCGGGCAGATGCTCGAAGCCGCCCAGAACGGTCGAGAGCACGAGCGCGATCATGGTGAGCGCGAGCACGGGCACAGCGATGCCCAGCCCGGGCAGCACGCCGCGGTGCCAGGGCACCGAGACGGCCGCGATCTCCTCCGGGGCCCCGCCAGGGGCGACGGAGGACTCCGGAGCGGATGGGGAAGCCGGGGAAGCAGATCGATCGGTCATCGCCGCACATGGTCTCACGCTCGCCTGCCAGTCCCCGGGGAGACGGACCGCACAGACGGCGGGCATGAGTTCACATCGGCTTCACCGCCAGGCCACTGCTCGGCGAGGCCGCGTGCCCCGTGCAGCGCCACACTGGACAGCGTGAGAATCGCTGTCATCGCCGAACAGTTCCTGCCCCACATGAACGGAGTCACCCACTCCGTCATCCGCGTGATCGAGCATCTTCGGTCCCAGGGCCATCATGCGATGGTCATCTGCCCCGCCGCCGATCCGCTGCAGATGACGCACACGGTCGAGGCTCTCGACGGCGACGCCGCCGGACATCCGTCCCTGGACGGGCTCGTCGTCCACCGCCTGCCGGCCGTGCCGCTGACCGGCTACCCCGATGTCCGCCTGGCCGCGGGGCCGACCGCGACCGTGCGCCGGCTCCTCAAGCGCTTCGGCCCGGACGTGGTCCACCTGGCCTCCCCGTTCGTGCTCGGCTGGCGCGGCGTCCAGGCCGCCCACCAGCTCGGCGTGCCCTGCGCAGCCGTCTACCAGACCGAGATCCCCGGCTACGCCGCCCGCTACGGCGCCCCGTTCCTCGAGGACGTGCTGTGGGGCCACGTGCAGACGCTGCACAACCTCGCGACCGTGACGCTCGCGCCGTCGACGTTCGCGATCCGCCAGCTGCACGAGCACGGGGTGCAGCGCGTGCACATGTGGCGCAGGGGCGTGGACGCCGTGCGCTTCGATCCCGCCAAGCGAGACGAGGCCTGGCGCCAGGAGATCGGCGGCGGCCGGAAGCTGATCGGCTACGTCGGCCGGCTCGCAGCGGAGAAGCAGGTCGAGGACCTGGCCCGCCTGGACGCCCTGCCGGACTCCCGGCTGGTGATCGTCGGCTCGGGCCCGGAGAAGGAGGCTCTGCGCCGGAGGCTGCCGAACGCGCACTTCGCCGGCTTCCAGGGCGGCGAGGACCTGGCCCGGACCATGGCCTCGTTCGACGTCTTCGTGCACCCCGGAGAGTTCGAGACCTTCTGCCAGACGATCCAGGAGGCCATGGCCTCGGGCGTCCCGGTGGTGGCCACGGGCCGCGGCGGCCCCCTGGACCTGGTGGATCAGTCCCGCAACGGCTGGCTGTACCGCCCGGGCGACCTGGGCCAGCTGGAGCACCACGTCCGCGACCTCGTGGGCGATGACGCCAAGCGGGCGGCCTTCGCCCGCGCCGCACGTGCGACCGTCGAGTCCCGCACCTGGGCGGCCATCGGAGACCAGCTGCTCGCCCACTACGAGCGCGCCCGCATCACCTCCCAGCGCCACCGCTCGGTGCGCCGGATCGTGCGCGCCGGCTGATCAGGGGACC
>CAACWV010000273.1_pt1 | contig 16232 bp, 13 predicted proteins | sample 2275731 | NCBI WGS metagenome assembly CAACWV01 (sample SAMEA5312473, study PRJEB27640) | indoor metagenome | biome: indoor environment; feature: uncontrolled; material: tiles wood | place: Germany | collected 2014-07-07 | reverse complement strand
TCCTGCCCGCGAACCGGCGCGCTCACTTTGTCGAAAGGCTGTACTCCATGACCGCTTCGCAGTCCTCCTTCGCCGATGCCTCGCCCGACCAGCGCCAGGAGATCATCCGCGATCTGCTCGAGCGCACCCCCAAGGGGATCCTGATCGAGGGCACCTGGCGCGATGCCTCCGGTGGCGAGACCTTCGACGTCGAGAACCCCGCCACCGGCGAGGTCCTGGCCTCCGTCGCCTCGGGCACCGAGAAGGACGCGCTGGCCGGGCTGGACGCAGCCTCGGCCGCACAGGAGGACTGGGCCCGCACCCCGGCCCGCGAGCGCTCGGAGATCCTGCGCCGCGCCTTCGACCTGGTCCAGGAGCGCCGGGAGGACCTGGCGCTGCTGATGACCCTGGAGATGGGCAAGCCCTTCGCGGAGGCCCTGGGAGAGGTCACCTACGGCGGCGAGTTCCTGCGGTGGTTCTCGGAGGAGGCCGTGCGCCACTACGGCCGCTACGCCGACACCCCGGAGGGGAACCTGCGGATGGTCGTGCGCCACAAGCCCGTGGGCCCGGCGCTGCTGATCACGCCCTGGAACTTCCCGCTGGCCATGGCCACGCGCAAGATCTCCCCCGCGGTCGCCGCCGGCTGCACCATGGTGCTCAAGCCCGCGCGCCTGACCCCGCTGACCTCGCTGTACTTCGCGCAGATCATGCTGGATGCTGGTCTGCCCGCCGGCGTGCTCAGCGTCGTGCCCTCGGCCTCGGCCTCCTCCATCTCCGAGCCGCTGATGCAGGACGAGCGCCTGCGCAAGGTCTCGTTCACCGGCTCCACCGGCGTGGGCAAGAACCTGCTCAAGGCCGCCGCGGACAACGTGCTGCGCACCTCCATGGAGCTCGGCGGCAACGGGCCCTTCCTGGTCTTCGAGGACGCCGACCTGGACAAGGCCGTGGCAGGTGCCCTGGCCGCCAAGATGCGCAACATGGGAGAGGCCTGCACCTCCGCCAACCGCATGCTGGTCCACGAGTCCGTGGCCGAGGAGTTCGGCCGCCGCCTGGCCGAGGCCATCGGCGCCAAGAAGGTCGGCGACGGCACCGAGGACGGCTCGGAGGTCGGTCCGCTGATCGAGAAGAAGGCGCTCGAGTCCATCTCCTCGTTCGTGGACGATGCCGTCGAGCGCGGCGCCACGGTGCTGACCGGCGGCGAGCGCATCGGCGAGAAGGGCTACTTCTACGCTCCCACCGTCCTGGCGAACGTCCCCCGCGACGCCCGTGCGGCCTGCGAGGAGATCTTCGGCCCCGTCGCCCCGATCCTCACCTTCACGGATGAGGACGACGCCGTGGCCCTGGCCAACTCGACCGAGTACGGCCTGGCCTCCTACGTCTTCACCGAGGACCTCAAGCGCGCCCATCGCATCGGCGATCGACTGGACTTCGGCCTGCTGGGGCTCAACGTCGGCGTGATCTCCAATGCCGCCACCCCGTTCGGCGGCATCAAGCAGTCCGGCATGGGCCGCGAGGGCGGAGCCGAGGGCATCGAGGAGTACACGGAGGTCCAGTACATGGGCATGGAGAACCCGTGGAGCTGAGCCTCCCGCTCACCGACGCGACCGCCCTGCAGGATGCCCTGCAGGGCGGTCGCGCCTCTGCCCGGGACGTGGCCGCTGCCGCACTGCGTCGGGCGCGCGCCGCGGAGTCGGACCAGCACGGCCCTGCGCTGGGCGCCTTCGTGCACCTGGAGTCTGGGGAGGCAGCGGACGAGCGCGCCACCGCACTGGACGCCCTGCCTGCCGCGCAGCGCGGACGCTGGCACGGGATGCCCATGCCGCTCAAGGACCTGCACGACGTCCAGGGCCAGCCCACGACCTCGGGCTCCCGCGCCGTGGCCGCGGAGGGGCGGGACTGCGCGCCGGTCGCGGAGGCCGACGACGAGACCGCGCAGCTGCATCGCGCCCTGGGCGCGCAGCTGCTGGGCAAGACCCAGGTGCCCGAGTTCGGGCTCAACTGCTACAGCCAGAACCTGCTGGGACCGGTGACCCGCAATCCGTGGGACCTGCAGGCCGATCCCGGGGGCTCCTCCGGCGGGCAGGCCGCCGCGGTGGCCGCCGGGATCATCCCCGCTGCCGTGGGCTCCGACGGCGGCGGCTCCATCCGCATCCCCGCGGCCGCCTGCGGGCTGATCGGGCTCAAGCCCGGCCGCGGCACGGTGCCCACCGGAGACGGTCTGCGCGATCACGGGATGCTCGCGGTCAACGGGCCGATCGCACGCACGGCCTTGGATGCCGCACTGGTCTTCGACGGCCTCACCCAGCCCGCACCCGGAGCCGTCGGGGACAATCGCAGCTTCCGACCCGTCTGCTCGCCGGGGGCTGCGGCTGCGCGGGATCCGTGGGGGCCGCCGTCGTCCGGGCCGCCGTCGGACCTTCCTGCCGGGCCGGGGCCGGCGGTGCAGGCCGTGCGGCTTGCACAGCAGGGCGAGCCGCCGTGGGGCAGCCGGTCGCTGTCGATCGGCGTGAGCATCTCCTCGGCCTTCGAGGCCGCGCACCCCACGCCGGTGTCCCCGCAGGCCGCTGAGGCTCTGCAGGCGGGCGTCGACGTCCTGCGCGCAGCGGGCCACGACGTCCAGGACGCCGACATCCGCCACGACCCCGCCTACCCGGAGGCCTTCTTCCAGCTGTGGACCGCCTCCGTGGGCGCTGCGCCGCTGAGTCCCGAGCAGGAGCCGCTGCTCACCGGGCTGGCGCAGGAGTACCGCCGCCGCGCGGGCCAGCGCACGGCATCTGATCTGGTGAGAGCCATCCGCACGCTGCGGGACATGGAGCGCCGTGCGCTGCAGGACTGGGACCGCTGGGATGTCGTGATGACCCCGGCGCTGGCCCAGACGCCCAGGCCCCACGGCTGGTGGTGGGAGGGCTTCGAGCCCACCGATCCCGCCTCCGCCGATCAGGACTACGAGCGCCAGTGCCGCTACACCCCCTGGACCTCGCTGATCAATGTGATCGGACTGCCCGCCGTCGTCGTCCCCACGACGATCGTGCGCTCGGAGGTCACCGGCGCTCAGGTGCCCATGGGGATCCAGCTCATCGGCCGGCCCGGTGCGGAGATCGGACTGCTCGTGCTCGCCGACCGGATCACCTCCGGGCTCGACCCAGCCCTCCGCGAGTGCCTGGCCGCCCCGCCCCAGGAGCGCTTCCGTGCGATAGCGTGATCCCCGAACCCGTCCCACCGCAGAAGGAGACCCCCCATGATCTTCATCGTCGTGAAGTTCCCCGTGAAGCCCGAGCACTCGGCCCAGTGGCCGGAGATCTCCCGCGAGTTCACCGAGGCCACCCGCGCCGAGCCCGGCAACCGGTTCTTCGACTGGTCGCGCTCGGTGGCGGACACCAACGAGTTCGTCCTGGTCGAGGGCTTCGACGACGACGCCGCCGAGGCCCACGTGAACTCCGAGCACTTCAAGAAGATGCAGCAGGAGTTCCCGCAGTACCTCACCGCCACCCCGCAGATCATCTCGGAGCAGATCAGCGCCGACGGCTGGGGCGAGATGGGCGAGATCAAGGTCGACTGACCCACGCCGTCATGCGGAGTGATGTGCATTACAGGGGCGTACTCTGAGCCTGCCGCGCGCTTCGGCCGCGCTCGTGCTCCTGCTGTGCGTGGTCCATGCCTTCTGCGGCCTCGGCATGATCGGCGGCGCCTGCTGAGCTGAGCCGGCCCCGTCGCCTGCATCGGCTGGCCCCGTGGAGTGCGCTGAAGGACTCCGTTGTCCTGGACACACGCATCCTTGAGGAGGAGCCATGTCGAAGATCGTCATCCTGGGCGGCCACGGAGCCGTCGCCATGATCGCCGGGCGCAAGCTGGTCGAGGCAGGGCACCAGGTCACCTCGGTGATCCGCTCCGCCGACCAGAAGACGGAGATCGAGGCCATCGGCGCCACGCCGCTCGTCCTCGACCTGCAGGAGGCGAGCACCGAGCAGCTCGATGCCGCGATCGCCGGCCACGACGCCGTCGTGTGGGCCGCCGGAGCAGGCGGGGCTGGCCCGGAGACCACGTTCGCCGTGGACCGCGATGCCGCCCAGCGCTCGATCGACGCCGCGCAGCGCGCAGGCGTCAAGCGCTACGTGATGGTCTCCTACCAGGGCTCCACGCTCGAGCACGGCCTGAGCGAGGACCACGGGTTCTACCCCTACGTTCAGGCCAAGGCCGAGGCGGATGAGACCCTGCGCCGCTCCGACCTGGACTGGACCATCCTGGGCCCCGGCTTCCTCACCGACGACGAGCCGACCGGCACGATCGGACTCGGCCCCCTCGAGGAGTTCGGCGGCGATCGCCAGTCTCCCGGCCCGAACGGGGAGCGGAACATCTCCCGCAGCGACGTCGCCCAGACGATCGTCGACGCCCTGGACATGACGGAGACCGTCGGGAAGTTCATCGAGTACGGCCGCGGGGACACCCCCATCCGCGAGGCGCTCGCGCGCTGATCGGGCTCGCCCCGGTCGATGAGGCTCGCCGAGCTTCCGTCAGGACCCGAGGCAGCCGGCGGGCCTCAGCTCACCTGCATGCCCGTGGCGATCATCGTCGCAGCGAAGAATCCGAGTACTCCCAGGACCAGCCCGACGATGCCGCCGATCAGAGCCGTCCATACAGAGGCCTTCCGGTCTCCGCGTGCCACGGCGATGACGCCCTGCACGAAGCCGATCGCCATGAGCAGCAGAGCCGGCACCCCCGCGCTGGCGACGGCGGCCGCAGGGAGGTACCGGTTGCCCTCGCCGGCGTCGAACGCCTCCGCGACGGTCCGGTAGGGCAGATCCGCCTGCGCCGCGATCAGCAGGAACGGCGAGACGACGCCCGCCACGACCCACACCAATGATCCGATGACGGTGAACCATGCGGCGGGCCGAGCGGCACGGCAGACTGCGGCGGACATAGAAGGCCACAGGCCTCTCTGAGATCGGGACGGAGCCTCACTGCAGTGCCGCGACGTGGGACAGTATCCGCATGAGAATCCTGTCGACCCTGATCACCATCGTCATCACCCTGGTGGTGGCCAACCTCCTGCTCGGCGGAGTGCAGAACTCGTTCCTGCGCATCGCCGCCGTCATCGTGATCGCGCTGATCGTGGGCGCCATCGTGAACCGCGTGATCCCCAGCGGCCCGAGCCGCAGCCCCGAGCGCCGCCGCTGATCAGCGCTGACGGCTGGGGTCAGTCGTCGCACGCCGCCTCCGGGGTGGTGTGCCCCTCGAGCAGCCCCGCATCTCTGCCGCCCCCGAGAGGCCGATTCCGCACCTCTTCCTCATCGAGTGGGAGATTCCCCACCGATTGCGCGTCGACGCGGTGCAGAAGCGGCCAGTCGCGGCGCTTGCGGTGAGGAATCGGCCACTCGTCGAGTTGACGGTGGCAGGGACGGCGGGACCGGGACGACGGGGCTGTGGCCGCCTCGAAGGCGGTGCGCCCCGGTGCGGGCGTCGGTGTGACATTGGATACTGGGGACATGACTCGACGCGTGATCATCGACTGCGATCCGGGCGTGGATGACGCCCTGGCCCTCATGCTCGCCCACGGCAGCTCGGAGCTGGACGTGACCGCGGTGACCGTGGTGGGCGGCAACCAGACCCTCGAGAAGGTCACCCGCAACGCCCTGGCGCTGACGGAGGCCATCGGCCTGGACGCGCCGGTGGCAGCCGGGGCCGCGGACCCGCTCGAGCGCCAGCCGCAGACCGCCGGCCACGTGCACGGCGACACCGGCCTGGGACAGCTCGTACTGGCCGAGCCGCAGGCGCAGCTGTCGGACGAGCACGCGGTGGACCTCATCATCCGCGAGCTCCGGGCGGCCGAGCCGGGCACGCTGACGCTGATCGCCCTGGGCCCGCTGACGAATCTGGCGCTGGCGGCGCAGGAGGCCCCGGAGGTCGTCGAGCGCGTCCGCGAGGTCGTGCTCATGGGCGGGGCGATCGCCGACGGCAACATCACGCCCGTGGCCGAGTTCAACATCGCCGTGGATCCGGAGGCCGCGCGCATCGTCTTCGCCGCAGGCTGGCCGGTGACCATGGTGGGCCTGGACGTCACGCACCAGGCCGTGGCCACGCAGGACGTCGAACGATCGTTCGCGGATCTCGGGACCGACGCAGGACAGATTGCCGTGGACCTCATCTCCAGCTACCGGGCGGCCTATCAGGACAACCAGGACTTCTCGGATCCGCCCTGCCACGACCCCGTGGCCGTCGCCGCCGTGATCCGCCCCGAACTGCTGACGCTGCGCCGCGCGCCGATCGACATCGAGTGCTCGGGCGAGCTGACCACCGGAATGACCGTCGTCGACCGGCGCGGCCCGGAGGACCCGGACCTGCTCACCGCCGCCGCCACGGGCTTGGACGTCGACGGCTTCTGGGAGCTCGTCCTGGAGGCCACGGCCCGGCTGCAGGTCCGCGACGGCGCCCTGCCGGAAGCCCAGCGGCGCATCCCTGAGATGGTCGAGACCTCCGACGACGGAACGCAGGACACCGACGACAGCCACCAGCCAGGAGCCGCACGATGACCGACCGCTACCCCGCCACCGACGGCGACGTCGTCATCATCGGCTCGCTGAACGCCGATCTGGTGGTGCGCACCCAGCGCCATCCCGAGCCGGGCGAGACCGTCCAGGGCGGCCCGCTGAGCACGGCTCCCGGCGGCAAGTCGGCCAACCAGGCCGTCGCGGCGGCTCGGCTCGGCGCCCGTGTGCGGATGGTCGGCGCGGTGGGCGATGACCCCCACGGCCAGATGCTCCTGGAGTCGCTCGAGGGCCACGGCGTGGACACCGCCCACGTCGCATCCCTGTCAGACACCGCCACCGGCACCGCCGTCATCACCGTCTCCGAGGACGGCGAGAACACGATCGTCATCTCCCCCGGCGCCAACGGAGAGGTCGCCCCGGAGCGCATCACCCCGGAGCTCTTCGACGGTGTGCGCACGCTCGCGCTGACCTTCGAGATCCCGGCCGAGACCGTGATCGCCGCCGCCCGCGCAGCGCACGACGCCGGCGTGACGGTCGTGCTCAACCCCTCCCCCTTCCGCCAGCCCGAGCCCGAGCTGCTCGAGCGCACCGACCTGCTCGTGGTCAACGCCCACGAGATGGCGCAGCTCAGCGGCACCGAGATCCCCGACGACGACTCGCAGTGGCAGCGCGCCGGGCAGCGCCTGGCCGAGACCACCGGAGTGGCGGATGCCGTCGTGACCCTGGGCCCGGACGGCGCGGTCCTGCTGCGCACCCGCGACGGGCGGACGCAGGCGCAGCGGGTCGCCGGTCATCGGGTGCAGGCGGTCGACACCACGGGCGCAGGCGACTCCGTGACGGGAACGCTGGCCGCAGCGCTGGCCGCAGGCACCGAGCTCCCGGCGGCCGTCGAGCTGGCCATGCGCGTGGGCGCGATCGCCACGCGCAGCGAGGGCGCGCAGCCGTCCTACCCGTCCCGGGCGCAGCTGGACGAGCTCTGAGCGGTACCGGACGAACTGACCACAACTCGGTCAATCGCGTGACCGGCCCCACGTGGGCTGACTACTCTGAGAGGCATGACTGATCGCGCGGGCACCGGCGCCCTTCCCGAAGACCTCGTCGACCTCTCCGAGCTGCTCGAGGCCTACGCCTCGCGCACCCCGGATCTCTCGGATCCCGGCCAGCGGGTCGCCTTCGGCACCTCCGGGCACCGCGGGTCCTCCCTGAAGTCCTCGTTCAACGACGCCCACATCGCCGCCATCACGCAGGCCATCGTGGAGTACCGCGCGCAGGAGGGCACCACCGGCCCGCTGTTCATGGGCCAGGACACGCATGCGCTCTCCGCCGTGGCCCAGGACACCGCCCTGCAGGTGCTGGCCGCCAACGGCGTGACCGTCCTGCTGGACTCCCGCGACGGCTACACGCCCACCCCGGCGCTGTCGCACGCGATCCTGACCTACAACAAGGACCGCGAGCGCGATCTCGCCGACGGCATCGTGATCACCCCGTCGCACAACCCGCCGGCCGACGGCGGCTTCAAGTACAACCCCACCCACGGCGGCCCCGCCGACACCGACGCCACCGGCTGGATCGCCGATCGCGCCAATGAGCTGCTCGAGGGCGGCAACGCAGACGTCAAGCGCATTCCGCTCGAGGAGGCGCGTGCCGCGGAGACCACCCAGTCGTTCGACTACCTGGACAGCTACGTCTCCGCGCTGCCGGAGATCATCGACCTCGAGGCCATCAAGCGCGCCGGCGTGCGCATCGGCGCGGACCCCATGGGCTCGGCCTCGGTCGCCTACTGGAAGGAGATCGGCGAGCGCTTCGGACTGGACCTCACCGTGGTCAATCCGGAGGTCGACCCCCAGTGGGCGTTCATGACCCTGGACTGGGACGGCAAGATCCGCATGGACTGCTCCTCCCCCAGCGCCATGGCCTCGCTCATCCAGCAGCGCGACAAGTTCGACATCGCCACCGGCAACGACGCCGACTCCGACCGTCACGGCATCGTCACCCCGGACGCCGGGCTGATGAACCCCAATCACTACCTGGCCGTGGCGATCGACTACCTCTTCGCCCACCGCGACGGCTGGCGGGAGGACGCCGGGATCGGCAAGACGCTGGTCTCGTCGTCGATCATCGACCGCGTGGCCGAGTCGCTGGGCCGCCGCCTGGTGGAGGTCCCCGTGGGCTTCAAGTGGTTCGTTCCGGGCCTGCTCGACGGCTCCCTGGGCTTCGGCGGCGAGGAGTCCGCCGGTGCGTCGTTCCTGCGCAAGGACGGCTCCGTGTGGACCACCGACAAGGACGGCATCATCCTGGCGCTGCTGGCCGCGGAGATCATCGCGGTCACCGGCAAGACCCCGTCGCAGCGCTACGCGGAGCTCACCGAGCAGTACGGCGCCCCGGTCTACCAGCGCATCGACGCCCCCGCCGACCGGGAGCAGAAGGCCGCGCTGAAGAAGCTGTCGCCCGAGCAGGTCACCGCCGAGTCCCTGGCCGGCGACCCCATCACGGCCAAGCTCACCGAGGCTCCCGGCAACGGCGCGCCCATCGGCGGGCTCAAGGTCACCACGGACCGCGCCTGGTTCGCCGCGCGCCCGTCGGGCACCGAGGACGTCTACAAGATCTACGCCGAGTCCTTCGTGAACGAGGAGCACCTCAAGCTCGTGCAGCGCGAGGCCAAGGCGCTGGTCGACGGCGTGATCGGCTGATCCTTCGGAACTGACGACGCACAAGGGCGCCCCCTCGGTCTCGAGGGGGCGCCCTTGTGCGTCCTGGACCTCGCATGCCCGGTTGGTGACGGATCTGCACCCCATCAGCGGTGATGGGGTGCAGATCCGTCACCAACCGCGTCCCCTGGAGGGATCGGCTGCCCGGGCGGCGTGCCTGCCGGCTGGACAGCGCTGAAGCCGCACCAGCGCAGCCCATCAGGTGCGATGGGGCGCGCTGGTGCGGCCTACACGGCGTCGCAGGGCGGCAGCGCCTCGACAGATCCGTCGGCGCCCGTGCGCGTGGGATACCTGCCGATCACCGACGCCACCCCGCTGCTGATCGGGCACGCCAACGGCTACGACGAGGAGGCCGGCGTCCCGGTCCAGGCCCCGGTGCTGTTCCGCAGCTGGTCCTCGCTGGCCGGGGAGTCGATCGCGATCCCGGCCTGGTGGTCCGTGCACAACGTGGTCGTGCAGCAGATGCTGCGCGGCGCCGGGCTCACCCCGATCATGCGCCGCACCCCGTCGGCGGACGAGGGCACCGTGCAGCTGCTGCCCATGGCGCCCTCGGACATGCTCCCCGCCCTGAACAACGGGGTGATCGGCGGATACACGGTGGCCGATCCCTTCAACGCGGCCGCGGCGGCGCAGTCCGTCGGCGGGATCCAGCTCTTCCTGGGCGATGCATGGCGCGATCACGTGTGCTGCGTGGTGCTGCAGGACGCTGCCACGAGCCTGTGGCGGCTGCTGTGCGGACTGGCGATCGCGGCGGTCTGGCCAGTCGCGCTGAACACCGCCTCCGGCGTGGCCGCGCTGGATCCGCTGCATGTGCGAGTGGCCCGGACTCTGGGGGCCACCCGCCCGGAGATCCTGCGCACCGTGGTGCTGCCGAGCATCCGCCCCTTCACCATGACGGGCGTGCGCCTGGCGCTGGGCATCGCGTGGGTCGTGATCGTCCCGGCCGAGATGCTCGGCGTGTCCTCGGGACTCGGCTATGAGATCCTCAATGCTCGCGATCGCCTGGCCTACGACGAGATGCTCGTGGTCATCCTCCTCATCGGGCTGATCGGCATCGCGCTGGACACCCTGGCGCAGTGGCTGCTGCGCGAGCGCTCGAGAGGCTGATCGCATGGAGCTCGCCCAGCTGCCGGGCCTGGCACTGATCTGGATGGTCGCCGTGGCCGCACCCGGTCCGGACATGGTCCTGGTGCTCCAGCAGTCCATCACGCGCTCGCGCCGGGCCGGTCTGCTGGCGGCGCTCGGCATCACGACGGGGGCGACCGTCTGGCTGCTCGGCGCCCTGTTCGGGCTCTCCGCGCTGCTGCAGGCTCTGCCCTGGCTGATGAGCTGGCTCGAGCTGCTGGGCGGGCTCATGCTGATCCTCATCGGCGCCACCGGTCTGCGGTCCTGGCGGGCCGCGCGCCGACGCGGCGCCTCCTCGGACGCCACGACCGCGCAGCAGCAGGCTGTCGGACGGGACCGCACGGCCGCTCCTGCCGGAGCGGATGCCTATCTGCGTGGCCTGGCCACCAACCTGTCGAACCCCAAGGCGCTCGTGTTCTTCGGGGCGATCTTCTCCCCGTTCCTCACCGGCAGGATCGTCAGCCTCCAGACGGCGATCGTGGTCGGGACCCTGATCGTGCTCACCGTCGTGTGGTTCGGGCTCGTGGCGCTGGCGGCCTCGCAGCGGCGACTCGCCCCGGTGATCGACCGCTTCCGCTCGGGCTTCGACGTGATCGCCAGCTGCTTCTTCATCGCCGTCGGCCTGGGCTTCGTCCTCACCGCGCTCGTGCACCTGCTCGGCTGAGCCGCCTTCCCCCGACAGGCCGCGACGACGTCACGACTTCCCGACGGCCGCCGCATCGTCGCGGTCGGGGCCGTCGCGGGCCCCGGCCTGCGGCTACTCTGATCCGCGATCATCGCGCGTCCGCCTCCACGGCTCGCGCCCCCGCTCACTCCTCCAGGAGATCGCCCATGAGCAGCTCCGCTCCCCGGCCGGACCAGCACCGCTCCGGCCCCGACTCGTCCCCCAGCTCCGACTCGTCCCGTGACCCGGAGGCCTCCCGCCGCACCGGGGAGGCCACCGCCGAGCGCGGCTTCCTGGCCAGGGCCGGGCTGAGCTGGTCGCTGCACGGCGACGGCCGCAACGTGGCCGCCGGCGCCGTCGTGCACCCGCAGCAGCGGCTGTCCTGGCCGCGCACCATCGGCATCGGCGCCCAGCACGTGGTGGCCATGTTCGGGGCGACCTTCCTGGTCCCGCTGATCACGGGCTTCCCGCCGTCGACCACCCTGTTCTTCTCCGGGCTGGGCACGATCCTGTTCCTGGTGATCACGCGCGGGCTGGTCCCGTCGTACCTGGGCTCGTCGTTCGCGTTCATCGCCCCGATCTCTGCGGCCATCGGCCAGTACGGCCCCGGCGGCGCGCTGGGCGGCGTGGTCATGGCGGGCGCCGCCCTGTTCCTGATCGGCGTGATCGTGCAGGTGGCCGGCACCGGCTGGCTCTCAGCGCTGATGCCCCCGCTGGTCACGGGCACGATCGTGGCGCTGATCGGCTTCAACCTGGCCCCTGCGGCCAAGGACAACTTCATGCTCGCGCCCACCACGGCGCTGGTGACCCTGCTGGCGATCATCCTCACGTCCGTGCTCTTCCGCGGGATCCTGGGCCGGCTGTCCATCCTGGTGGGCGTGGTGATCGGGTATCTCACGGCGGTGGTGCGCGGGGAGGTCGATTTCTCAGCGATCAGCGCCGCCTGGGAGGCCGAGGGCCTGCTGGGGCTGCCGCAGTTCCACGCCCCGGAGTTCCACGTCTCGCTGATCGGGCTGTTCGTGCCGGTGATCCTGGTGCTCGTGGCCGAGAACATCGGGCACGTGAAGTCGGTGGCCCTGATGACCGGTCAGGACCTGGATCCCGTGCTGGGGCGCACGATCATGTCCGATGGCCTCGCGACCATCCTGGCCGGCTCCGGCGGCGGCTCCGGCACCACCACGTACGCCGAGAACATCGGCGTCATGGCCGCGACCAAGGTCTACTCGACGGCCGCCTACTGGGTCGCGGCGATCGTGGCCCTGCTGCTGTCGTTCTTCCCGGTCTTCGGCGCCGCGATCGCCACGGTTCCGCCGGGCGTGCTGGGCGGTGCCGCCACGGTGCTCTACGGCATGATCGGCATGCTCGGCGTGCGCATCTGGGTGCAGAACCGCGTGGACTTCTCCCACCCGGTGAACCTCACGACGGCCGCCGTGGCCATGATCATCGGCATCGCCGACTACACGTGGGATGCGTTCGGGATCCAGTTCGCGGGCATCGCCCTGGGCACCGCGGCCACCCTGGTGGTCTTCCACGGCATGCGCGGGATCGCCCTGTGGCGCGGCACCGCCGGCGGCGATCCGCTCACCCCGGACCGCGCGAGCACCCCGCACGACCAGGCCTCCCCGCTCGGCTGACCCTTCCCCGCACCGCCGAGTGGATCCCCAGTTGCGCTGTCCGCCCCGATAGCGCAACTGGGGATCCACTCGGCGTAGGGGGGGTGTTAGGGGCGGGTGCGCAGCTGTCCGGGCTGATCGAGCACGCGGCGGATGGCCTCCACATCGACCTCGCTCACCGTGGCCGGCGACCACTGCGGCTCGTCCTGCTTGTCGATCATGGTGCAGCGCACGCCCTCGGCGAAGTCCGGGGAGACGATCGTGTCCGCGGCCAGCGCCAGCTCGCGCTCCAGGCACTCCTGCAGCGACTCGGCCTCCGCCCCGCGCTCCAGCAGCTCCCACGTGCGCACCAGCGACGACGGCGACACCCCCGCCAGATCCTCGGCCGGGGCCTTGACCAGGATCTCGCCCAGCGTGTCCGCGCCGTAGAGCTCCTCGATCTCGTCCCAGCGCTCGGGCAGCGAGGCCTCCGGGATGCCGTCGTTCTCCCCCGGGCCGGCCGAGTGCTCGGCGACGGCGGCGGCGACGCCGTCACTGACCACGGCCTCCTTGAAGGCCTCGAGCCGCGACTCAGGCACGAAGTTGTCGGCCAGCCCGATCGCCAGCGCGTCCGGCCCGGAGATCCGAGCGCCGGTCAGGCCCATCCAGCGGCCCACGCCCAGCGACGGACCGCGGCCCAGCAGCGAGACCCGCGGCAGGAACCACGAGGCGCCGATGTCCGGGAAGAATCCGATCGCCGTCTCCGGCATGCACATCACGGTCGTGTCGGTGACGATGCGGTGCGAGCCGTGCACGGAGATGCCCATGCCGCCGCCCATCGTGTAGCCCTCCATGACCGCGACGTACGGCTTGGGGTACTGCGCGATCACCAGGTCGAGCGAGTACTCGTCGGTGAAGGCGGCCACGCCGTCCTCGAAGCGGTCGTCGAGCACGGCGTCGCGGATCTGCCGGATGTCGCCGCCGGAGCAGAAGGCGCGCGGGGCGGAGGTGGTCACGAGCACCTGGGTGACGGCGTCGTCGTCCCGCCAGGCCCACAGGGCCTCCAGCATGTCGCGGTACATGCGCGCCGTGAGCGCATTGAGGGCCTTGGGGCGGTCCAGGACGATGATCCCGGTGCCGTCCCGCACCTCGGTGCGCACGTAGGCCTCGGAATCGGGGGCGGGTTCGCTCGCTGCGTTCTGCGTCATGACCACCACAGTAGGAGCGCGCACCTGCCGGGAGGCAGAGCCCGACGGCGGTTGCCGCCGCAGTTCCCGTCGACGGCCCCCTCAGCCGATCAGGCGCCCTTTCATCTCCGGGAGCAGGAGCCCGGCGATCGCCGCGATCGCGAAGGCCGCCGAGAACACCCCGAAGACCACCGGCATGCCGCCGGCGACGAACAGCACGGGGACGATCAGGGGCGCTGCGATCGAGGCGATGCGCCCCACTCCTGCCGCCAGCCCGGTGCCGGTGCCGCGCAGGGACGTGGGGTAGAGCTCGGGGCCGATCGCGTAGAGCGTGCCCCAGGCCCCGAGGTTGAAGAACGACAGGCAGCACCCGGCCGCGATCACCGCGGCCTCCGAATCCGCCAGCCCGAAGCCGATGGCGGAGGCAGCCGAGCCCGCCAGGAAGACCACCAGCGTCACGCGCCGTCCCAGGACCTCGATCAGCCACGCGGCCATGGCATAGCCGGGCAGCTGGGCGAGCGTGATGATCAGCGTGAAGCCGAAGGAGCGCACCAGGCTGTAGCCCTGCTCGACCAGCAGCGACGGGATCCACGTGAACGCCCCGTAGTAGGCCAGGTTGAGGCAGAACCACACCGTCCACAGCGCGAGCGTGCGCCGTCGCAGCCCAGCGGCGAAGATCGACGACGGCTGCCCCTGCTCGGGCTGTCCCTGCAGCGACGGATCTGCCGGTGCCTCGACCCTCGCGAAGTCGATCGCGGCCGCGGGCCGCTCGGCGGACCGGATCTCGGCCTCATCGCGCGCCGCCTCGACGGCCGCGGCGTCGTCGTGGTCGGAGCCCTCCCGGCGCCCGCCGTCGGTCTCGAAGTCGCGCACGACGCGCTCGGCCTCGTCATACCGGCCGCGCGATTCCAGGAAGCGCACGGACTCCGGCAGCCCGAATCGGACCACCAGGGCGTAGAGGGCCGGCACCGCCCCGAGAGCCAGGGCCCAGCGCCAGCCGGAGTCCGAGGCCGCGACCACGAAGTACCCGATCGCCGCGGCGGCGATCCAGCCCAGCGCCCAGAACGCCTCGAGCCACACGACCACGCGGCCGCGGATGCGCCGCGGCGCGAACTCGGACACGAGCGTGGAGGCCACCGGCAGCTCCGAGCCCAGGCCGAGGCCCACGAGGAAGCGCAGGATGATCAGCGCCGTCACCGACATCGCCAGCGCGCTGGCCCCGGTCGCCAGGCCGTAGACCAGCAGCGTCAGGCTGAACACCGCTCGGCGTCCGATCCGATCCGCGAGCAGACCGCCCAGCGAGGCCCCCAGCGCCATGCCCAGGAAGCCCGCCGAGATGATCCAGGACCGGGTCTGCGCGTCGAGGCCCCACTGCTGCGCCAGGGCGGCGATCACGAAGGAGATCAGGCCCACGTCCATGGCATCCAGCGCCCAGCCGATGCCGGAGGCCCCGAGCAGCCGGCGATGCCGCCCGTTGAAGGGCAGCCGGTCGAGGCGCTCGGTGCGCGTGGGGGCATGGACGGTCTGCTTGCTCACGAGCCTGCTCTCTGTGGGGGCGTGCCGGGGTCGGCCGCACGGATGGGGTCCGCGCCGCCGGTCACAGCGTCAGCACGTGCTCCAGCAGATCGCGCGTGTACTCGCTGTCCGGACGGGCCAGGACGTCCTCGGTGAGCCCATGATCCACGATCCGGCCCTTCTGCAGCACCGCCAGGCGGTGAGCGATGTGCCGGGACAGCGTGATGTTGTGCGTCACGAACAGCATGGCCATGCCGGTCTCGTCCTGGATCTCGCGCAGCAGCTCGATCACCGCGGCCTGCACGGAGACGTCCAGCGCCGAGGTCACCTCATCGCACACCAGCACCGACGGGGCGCTGACCAGCGCGCGGGCAATCGCCGCGCGCTGCCGCTCGCCGCCGGAGAGGTCGCCGGGTCGGCGGTCGATGTAGGAGCGGCCGAGCCGGACCTGATCCAGCGCCACGGAGACCGCCTCGCGACGCTGCGCCGAGGACATCCCGCCGCCCATCTGCAGCGGCACGGCCAGGGACTCGCCGATCGTGCGCCGGGGGTTCAGCGACGAGAACGGCGACTGGAAGATGTACTGGATGCGCCGACGCTGCTCCGCCGTGCGCTTGCGGGTGGTCTCGGCCAGCGGCTCACCGTCCAGCAGCACCTGCCCGGTCCACGACGCCGCCGACAGTCCCGCGATGGCGCGGGCCAGGGTGGTCTTGCCGGAGCCCGACTCGCCCAGCAGCATCGTGGTCTGCCCCGAGTGCAGCTCCAGCCGCAGCCCGTCCAGCACCGTCTTGGGCCCGTACGACAGGCTCAGGTCCTCGACCGCCAGCAGGGGACGCGACGACGGCGTCGTCGCCTCCCGCTCGGACCGAGGCTCGGCCAAGGCCGTCGTCTCGGGCTCGGCCGTGGACGCCGAGGGGGCCGCGGTCCCCGCCGGGTCCTCGGTCGTGTCCGCGTCCTGCGCCCACGGGAGCGCGGCT
>CAACWV010000099.1_pt1 | contig 17576 bp, 15 predicted proteins | sample 2275731 | NCBI WGS metagenome assembly CAACWV01 (sample SAMEA5312473, study PRJEB27640) | indoor metagenome | biome: indoor environment; feature: uncontrolled; material: tiles wood | place: Germany | collected 2014-07-07 | reverse complement strand
GCCGGCCTGCTTGGGCGTGAACGGGTTGTTGCCCGGGCGGGGACCGCCCGGCTTGGGAGCCGCGCTGCCCGGCTTGGGGGCGGGCTTGCTCGGGGCCTCGGGTGCGGGAGCCTGCTTGGCCGAGGGCTTCTCGGCGGCGGGCTTCTCCGGCTGGGCCGCGGCCGGCTCGGACTCGTCGGCAGGCGCCTGCTCAGCAGGCTTGGCCTGCTCCTCGGTCTTCTGCTCGGGCTGCGCGGTCTGACCAGCGGTCGCCGGCGTGGGAACCGCCTGTCCGGGCTTCGGTGCGGAGGACGCGCCGGGCTTGGCGCCGCCTGCCGGCTTGGCACCGGTCGAGGACGGCTTGGCGGCGGGCTTGGAGGTCTCGGCCTTGGCCGAGCCCTCCTTCTCGCCCTTCTTCGCCAGCGCGGCCTTGGCCTGCGGCGACTCCTTCAGCTTCTTGGCGACCGGGGGCTCCACGGTCGAGGACGCGCCCCGGACGAACTCGCCCAGCTCCTGCAGGGTCGAGATCGCCTCCTTGGACGTCATCCCGAGCTCCTTGGCGAGCTCGTGAACTCTCTGCTTAGCCACTTCTCTCCTGTCCCGGCCCGCGCTCGTGACAGGAGGCGGACCGACTAACGGTCTGTCGGAGACCCTCCGAGTCGCTCGGACCGTAGGAGGGCATCCATTGCCGAGTGCGCTGGGGCACTCATCGTTCGGCACTCATCGGATGTCCATCAGCTTCTTGCTCGCTTCCCCATCAAGTGCATCCTGTGTCCTCAGTCCCATGCCGTGCGGGATGAGGTCATCTTCCGGCCGCAGTGCGGACTGCGGCGGTCGTGCTGGTGCTGCCGTCCCGATCGCCCTGGAGGATCTGCTCGATCAGCAGCGCCTCGTCCTGGATCGGAACGGATCGTCGGAAGGCCCGATTGAAGGCTCTCCGTCGAAGGGCCCGGTCCACGCATTCGCGTAAAGGGTGCAGCCATGCTCCGCGACCTCCGAGCCGACGCGCGGGATCAGGAACCACGACGGGCTCCTGCTCTCCTGCGACGAGGCTCAGACGCACGAGCCGGTCCTGGCCGACGACCTCGCGGCAGCCGATGCAGGTGCGCTGCGGAACGTGTCCCACGTGTGTACGCACCTCTTCCTGCCGGATCCGCGAGGGCCGAGCGCGCCTGCTGGAGGCGGGCACGCCTGCGGCTGGACCGGCAACCATCCTACTCCTCCCGGGACGCCCGCGCAGTATCGCCGCGCACAGCGCACCCCGGGCCGGGCCCGGACGGCCGGAGGGATCGGGACCATCCGATGTCCGGAGGCTGTCCTCTCCCGTGCCGTCGAGCCGGGCGCAGCGGAGGCCGGGCCTCGCGATCCGCTCAGGCCTCGCGGCGCTGGCGGTCGTCCGACTCCGAGAGGATGTCGATCCGCCATCCGGTCAGCTTGGCTGCGAGGCGGGCGTTCTGCCCCTCCTTGCCGATGGCCAGCGACAGCTTGCTGTCGGGGACCACAGCGCGGGCCGAGCGGCCGCGCTCGTCGAGCACGTCCACACGCACCACGCTCGCCGGCGACAGCGCGGCGGCGATGAAGCGGGCGGGGTCGCCCGACCAGTCGACGATGTCGATGTTCTCGCCGCCGAGCTCGTTCATCACCGCGCGCACGCGGGTGCCCATCTCGCCGATGCACGCGCCCTTGGCGTTGATCCCCTGAGTGTTGGCCACGACCGCCATCTTGGTGCGGTGGCCGGCCTCGCGGGCGATCGCCATGATCTCGACGTCGCCCTGGGCGATCTCCGGGACCTCGAACTCGAAGAGGCGGCGCACCAGGTCCGGGTGGGAGCGCGACAGGGTGATCGACGGCCCCTTGGGACCGCGCTTGGCCTCCACGACGAAGGCGCGGATCCGGCTGCCGTGGGTGTACTTCTCGCCGGGAACCTGCTCGTGCGGGGGCAGGACGCCCTCCACGGTGCCCAGATCGATCTGGATCATCTGGGGGTTGCGGCCCTGCTGGATCTGCCCGGAGACGACCTCGCCCTCACGGCCCTTGAAGTGGCCCAGCACGGTGTCGTCCTCGACGTCGCGCAGCTTCTGCACGATCACGCTGCGAGCCGTGGAGGCGGCGATGCGCCCGAAGCCGGAGGGGGTGTCGTCGAACTCGCCCACCCGGTTGCCGTCCTCGTCGACCTCGGCGGCCCAGATGGTCACGCGACCGGTCTTGGTGTCCAGCTCCGCGCGGGCGTCCTTGATGGCCCCGGGCGAGCGCTGGTAGGCGAGCACGAGCGCCTGCTCGATGGTGGGGATCAGCAGATCCAGCGGGATGTCGCTCTCGCGCTCCAGCATGCGCAGGGCGCTCATATCGATGTCCATCGAGGGGCCTTTCCGGATCGAGCCGATCGGGCTCCCCGCCGCGCGAGGACCCCGAGTGCGACGACAGCGCACCGTCCGGTGGGACGGAACGCTGTTCGCGGGTCTATGACGGCGCTGCGCGGGTGCCTGCGAAGGGTGCTCGAGGCCCTCGGCGCCGCCGGTGTCAGCCAGGCAGTCTACACCGGTGCGCTCACCACCGCCCCGGCGGGACGAGCAGCTCAGTCCTCGACGCGGACCCGGGCCTGCTTGATCTGCGACAGGTCCCAGGTCTCCGGGTCCTGCAGCTTGATGGGCATGCCCTTCTTGACCTGGGTGCTGCGCTGCAGGGTGACCTGCTCGCCCTGGACCTCCAGCACGCGGGCCTCGAAGCTGCGCCCGTGCGTGGTGCGATCCACCGGCTGCACGTCCACGAGCCGGCCGATCGAGCGCCGCCAGTGCCGCGGGCGCTCCAGCGCGCGGGCGGCCCCGGGCGAGGAGACCTGGAGCTCGTAGGCGGGACCGTCGACCGGATCCGTGCGGTCGAGCTCCTCCGAGACGGCCTGCGATGCGCGGGCGATGTCCTCCATGTCGACGCCGTCGGTGCGGTCCTCCGGCAGATCGACCAGGACCTGCACGATCCGCTGGGAGCCCGAGCCCTCCACCTCGACGTCCTCCAGGAACAGGCCCTGAGCCTCGACGACGGGGCTCAGCAGCTCCTGCAGCTTGGCCGCCAGCGGGTCCTGGGCGGGGTGCTCGCTCACGATGTCCTCCTGCGTCTTCGGGTAGTCGGTGCGGGACCGGCTGCGTTCGGGCAGCTTCTCCGCATCCCGCTCCCGGCACGCGGGCCGAGTCCGAGCCGCCGAGAGCGCTTGTGCGCACGAGCGTAGCGGCTGGCTGGGACAGCCCGACCCACCGCCGTCCCCGGGTGCGACCTACCATGGGCGCACATGAGCCCGAGCGGGATGCCCCGCCTGAGCAGCAAGGAGCCTCCCGGCATGAAGCTGACCTCCCGCGGCCGAGCCGCCGCGATCGTCGCGGCGGCTCTGGTCGTGATCCTTCTGGCGGTGCTGATCTGGCGACTGGGCCCGGGGCGTCCCGCCGACGACGGGGAGATCGCCGTGGCACAGGTCTACCGGGACACCGAGCAGCTGCTGGACTCGGAGGGCCTCGACGAGCTTCCCCAGGCGCAGCAGGACGAGCTGCGAGCGGAGCTGCAGGACCAGCTCGACGCGCTGCAGCCCTCCGAGCGCGCGCTCGAGGCCGCCGACGAGCAGGGGGCGCCCGTGGGCGTGAGCCAGGCCGACTACGTCCCCGGCCTGCCAGGCGCCTTCCTGTCCAGTGCTCGGATGATCGTCCACGGCCCGTCCGCAGTGCCCGAGCAGCAGGTCGTCCTCAGCTCGATCGCCGCCCATCGCGCCGCCACGGCCCTGGAGCTCGGCGCCGATGCGAAGAAGGTCGAGCGCGCCGTCCCCGAGCTCACCGGTGACGACGCCCTGCCGGCCGCGCAGGACGGCCAGGACCCGGCGCCGACGGCCGCGGGAGAGTCGCCGCATCCCGAGCTGGCCCTGGCCCGCCAGCTCGGACAGGCCAGGGACGCGGCCCGGACCTGGTCGCACCTGCCGTCCCAGCAGAGGCCGGACTCCTCAGCTTGGGCAGAGGCCCTGCTGCCGGTCCAGGACAGCGACTGGCTCGCCGCCCTCGAGCAGCGCCACCCGTCCGTGATCGACGGCTCCCCCGGCATGCCCGAGGGCTTCCGCGACGATCCGGATGCCGCCCGCGACCGGCTCATGGACCAGCTCCAGGACACCGCCCTGGCCCAGATCGCCGCGGCATCCGATCCCCAGGCCCAGGAGCTCGACTCCCCCTCCCCCGACCCCGGCACTGCGGTGCTCATGCGCCTGGCCATCGCCCGGGCGCAGGACGACCAGCCCGTGGGGCCGCTGCCCGGTCTTCAGGACTGAGGCCGCACCGCAGCAGATCGCGAGGGGGCCCGAGCCGTGCGGCTCGGGCCCCTCGTCATGGGTGCGACGGACTCAGCGGCCGATCTCGGCCAGGACCTCCGCGACGACGTCCTCGCGGCGGATCTCGCGGGAATCGCTCGTGGCCCGATCCTTGATCTCGAGCAGGCCATCGGCCAGCCCGCGGCCGATCACGAGCATGCTCGGCACGCCGAGCAGCTCGAAGTCGCCGAAGCGCACGCCCGGGGAGACCTTCTTCCGGTCGTCGAACAGCACCCTGACGCCCGCCTCCTCGAGCTGGGCGACGATCTGCTCGGCCGCCTCGGCGGCCTCCTCGCCCTTGCCCGTGGGGACCACGTGGATGTCCGCCGGGGCCAGGTGGCGCGGCCAGATGATGCCCTTGTCGTCGTGGTTCGACTCCACGAGCGCGGCCACCGCGCGGGTGACGCCGAAGCCGTAGGAGCCCATGGTCACCACGACCTGCTTGCCGTTCTGGTCCAGGACCTTCAGCCCCAGGGACTCGGCGTACTTGCGCCCGAGCTGGAACACATGGCCCATCTCGATGCCCCGAGCGGCCTCCAGCGGCCCGGAGCCGTCCGGGGCCGGGTCGCCGGGCAGCACCTCGGCGCACTCGACCGTGCCGTCCCAGGTGAAGTCGCGGCCGGCCACGAGGTCGTAGACGTGTCGGTCGGCGATGTTCGCACCGGTGAGCCAGCGCGAGCCCGGGACCACGCGGGGATCCACGTAGTAGGGCAGCCCGGTGGTCGACTTCACGCCCAGCAGCGGCTCCTCCAGGCTCAGGCCCGGACCCAGGTAGCCCTTGACGATCTGCGGGTGCTTGGCCAGATCGGCCTCCGTGGCCTGCTCGACCTCGACCTCTCCCCCGACGCCGATCAGGGCGCCGATCCCGGCCTCGACGCGCTTGAGATCCACGCCGCGATCGCCCGGCAGCCCGATGACCACGAGGCGCCGCTCGCCCTCCGGGGTGGTGACGGCGAGCACGACGTTCTTCAGCGTCTCAGCGGCCGACCAGGGGCCGTCGTCCTTGGGGTGCATCTCGTCGGAGCGCTGCACAAGGGTCTCGATGGTGGCGGAGTCCGGCGTGTGCTCCACATGCGCCTCCGGCTGGCCCTCGAGCGGCAGGGAGTCCGGCACCACGGTGGTCACGGCCTCGACGTTGGCCGCGTAGCCGCCCGGCGAGCGCACGAAGGTGTCCTCGCCGATGGGCGTGGGGTGCAGGAACTCCTCCGAGCGCGAGCCGCCCATGGCCCCCGAGGTGGCGGCGACGGCCACGACGGGCAGCCCGAGCCGGTCGAAGAGCCGGACATAGGCCTCTCGGTGCAGGCGGTAGGACTCCTCCAGGCCGGCGTCGTCGATGTCGAAGGAGTACGAGTCCTTCATGATGAACTCGCGCGAGCGGATGAGCCCGGCCCGGGGGCGGGCCTCATCGCGGTACTTGGTCTGGATCTGGTACAGCCGCACCGGCAGGTCCTTGTACGACGAGTACAGGTCCTTGACCAGGAGGGTGAACATCTCCTCGTGCGTGGGCGCCAGCAGGTAGTCCGCGTCCTTGCGGTCCTTGAGGCGGAAGAGGTTGTCGCCGTAGTCCTCCCAGCGGCCGGTCGCCTCGTAGGGCTCGCGCGGCAGCAGGGCCGGGAAGTGGACCTCCTGGGCCCCGATCCCGGCCATCTCCTCGCGGACGAGCTCCTCGACCTTCCGCAGAACGCTCAGCCCCAGCGGAAGCCATGTGTAGATCCCCGGCGCGGCTCGGCGGATCAGCCCGGCGCGGACCATCAGACGATGGCTGGCGACCTCGGCATCGACCGGGTCTTGGCGCAGGGTGCGCAGGAACAGGGAGGAGAGGCGCAGTGCCACAGGCGCTCCGTTTCACAGGTCGTCGCGTTCGGCGCCGCCGATGAGCGGCGCCCTTCCGGCGGTGCGCGGTGCCGTCAGCATTGACGTCCGGGTCCGGATCCCGCCCATCCTAGCCCCGACGGCCCGCTTCCGCGGGCGTCCGGACAGCGCGCTGTGAGGCCCCGCAGCACCACGATCCGGGACAGGGCGGGAACGACGACGGCCCGAGGAGCACCTGGCGCTGCAGGTGCTCCTCGGGCCGTCGAGGCGGTGCGGCTCCCGTCAGGGGCCGGACGCTCCGGAGGCTGCGACTCAGCCCTCGGAGAGGGCGGTCGCGACCTCCTCGAGCAGCGCGGCATTGTCCGGGGCGGGATCGCCCTCGATCTGCCCCGTGTCGACCACCGTGATCACGGTGTTGCCATAGGCCATTCCGGCGGTGGAGATGGACTCGCCCTCGATCTCCACGGTGGCCTCGTAGGCGCTGTCGGCACCCTCGACCTCGAGATCCGAGGTGGACAGCTCAGCGGATTCGGAGGTGCCGTCCGCAGTGACCTCGACCTCGCCGCAGCCATCGGCGGCGTCGCGGTCGGCCTGCAGGGCGTCCTCTGCGGCGGCGGCGTCATCGAAGGTCTCGGCCGAGACCATCAGGGAGCCCTCCTGATCCACAGCCAGGACGCCGTCCGTGTCATGGACTCCGCCCAGCAGGGCGTTCAGGAACGGGTCCTGGCAGCTGGCGGGCGAGACGGCGAAGTCCTCCCCGAAAGCCTCCAGCAGATCTTCCTCAGGATCGGTGCCGGTGGAGGCGAGCTGGTCGGCGGTGATCGCCATGAGCTGGGCGCCGTTGATCTGCGTGGACAGGCTGCTGAGCAGGTCGGAGTCCGAGAGGTCCTCCGGGGCCTCGCCGGAAGCGGCAGAGCTGGAGGAGGAGTCCGAGGACTCGGACTCGTCCTCGGAGGCCGATGCGTCGTCCGAGGCGGACTCGTCCTCCGAAGCCGACTCGTCATCCGACGACTCCTCGTCGGTGGACTCCGCACTCTCCTCCGAGGCCTCGGTGGTCTCCTCGGGGGCGCTCGACTCGGGGGCCGAGCTCTCCTCGGAGGACGACGAGCTGTCGTCTCCGCCCTCGTCGTCGGTGGACTGGACGCAGCCGGTCAGCGCGAGCGCCGCGATGGCGGTGCCGGCGAAGAGAGCGCGGAAGCGAAGCTGTGCTGCCATGGGGGTTTCAGCCTTTCGTGGGTCCGGACGACGAGCGCCGGAGGCGAGCTCAAGGATGCGGGAACTGCCCGACGAGGCGCCGCTATGACGGATGACACCTCATGGGATCACTATCGCACATTCGCGCACGCGCGTCGGCAATGTTTCTTCAGCGCCGCGCCCCACGCTCACCCCGCAGCCTCTGCTCCACCTGGCCGTCGACATCCGAGCTGCGCACCGTCCGCTCGACGACGGCCGCACCCGCAAGCGTCGCGCGGGTGCGGTCGTCGTGCTGCGAGGCCGTCACGGTCAGGACTCCGAGTCGGAGGCCTCCGCAGATGCCTCATCCGAGGCGCCCTCCGACGGCTCGGCCGGACCCTCGACGAAGGTGGGTGCGATCTCCTCGAGCATCGAGGTGTAGTCGGTCGGCTCGGCGCTCTCCTCACCGCCCATGCCCGTGCTGGGATCCGAGATCGAGATGACGACGTTGCCGACGCTCATCATGGCGGTCGAGGTCGTGCTGGTCTGCCCCTGGGCCTCGACCTCGGCGTCCTGCGAGATGGCCGCGCCGGCACCCTCCACATCGACCTCCTCGGTGGTGGTCTTGATCCCCATCTCCTCGCCCATGAGGGTCATGGTGACGTCGCCGCAGTCCTTGTAGGCGTCGCGCAGGCCGTTGATGTGGTCGTCGGCCGCCTCCTTGGAGTCCATAGGGTAGGCCGTGATGGAGACGCCGTCGGCAGTGGCGCCCATGACCGAGTCCTCCATGACGTCCTCGAGCATGCCGCCCGTCAGCTGCCCCAGGAGCGGATCCTGGCACTCGGCCGGATCGATCTCGGCCTCCTCGAGGATGCCCTCCATCATGGAGATGCCCTCCTGGCTCATGTCCTCGCCCACGGCATCTGCCGCCGGAGTGACATTCGACAGCTCCTCGCCGTCGACCGTGGAGGCCGCCAGCGTGGACTCGACCTGCTCGGTCGTGTAGTCGGTGGGAGCCTCAGGCGCGGCGCTCTCCTCGCCGCCCGAGGAGTCGTCTACCCCGCCGCCGCCGCCGCCGGCGCAGCCGGTGAGGGCGAGTGCGGCGATGGCGGTGCCTGCGAAGAGAGTGCGGAAGCGAAGCGATGCTGCCATGGGAGGTCCCAGCCTTTCGACGGCTCCGGGCGACGAGCGCCGGAGAAGAGCTTCATGGATGCGGGCGACGGCCGCCCTGAGGTGCGTGTGATGCACGCCACCTCATGTTGATAACTATCGCACACGCAACAGCCCCCGCCGGAATGTTTCACCGGCGGGGGCTGTATGACTTCGAAAGGAAAAGCGTCGAGGCGGCTGCCCCGTCCTCGGGATCAGGACTGCGAGGCGGTCTCGAACAGGGACTGCATGCCCTCGAGACCATCCTTGGTCTCCTGGCTCTGCGAGCTGCTGAGGCTGGAGACATCGGGGATGGACTCGCCGTCGACGGAGGCCGCAGCAAGGGTCGGCTCGTCCTGCTCCGGGGTGTAATCGGTCGCCGCCTCCGGTGCGGCCGACTCCTCCGATCCCGACGAGTCGCCGCCGCCCTGGCCGCATCCGGTGAGGGCGAGCGCCGCGATGGCGGTGCCCGCGAAGAGGGTGCGGAAGCGCAGCTGCTGGGCCATGGCGTGAGGGCCTTTCGCAGGCTCGCCGTTCGGCGGGTGCGCTCGGGAAGGCAGACGAGCGAGTCGGGACGAGCTCCTCGGCGTCGAATGCCGGGAGCAACAAAAACTATTGTGAACCTGCCGCGCGAACCGGCACTCCGGCCTCAGAAGAGCACGGTCGCGAAGGTCCCGTGCCGCTGGAATCCCACCCGCTCGTACGTCCGCAGCGCGGCGGTGTTGTAGTCGTTGACGTAGAGGCTCACGGCCTGGAAGCGCTGCAGCGCCTGCTCCACGACGGCGGCCATGCAGGGGGCCGCCAGCCCCCTGCCCCGCAGCTCGGGGCGCACCCACACGCCCTGGATCTGGCAGACATCGCCCGCCGCGGCGCCGAGATCCGCCTTGAAGTCCACCCGACCGTCGCGCATCAGCACGAAGGTGCGCTGCCGGGCCAGCAGCTGCTGGACGCGGCGGACATAGGACTCCCTGCCCTCCACGTACGGGGAGAAGCCGACCTCCTCCTCGAACATGGCCGCACTGGCCGGCAGCACGGCTTCGATCTCGCCGGGACGCCCCAGGCGCACCTCGGGATGCCCTTCGATCGCAGGGGCCTGATCGATGCTCAGCAGCGGCTGGCACTGCCGGATGGCGAACGGCTCGCGCCAGCGGCGCTGCACCGCTGCCCATAGCGCCAGGACGTCGTCGCGGGGGCCGAAGAAGGAGGCTCGGGCCTGGCGCGCGCCGACCAGGTGCGCGCCGACGGCCTCCGCCCCTCCCTCCCCCAGATGGACGGGGACCACGTTGGAGCCGACCCAGCATGCGCCCGAGAGCTCGAGCGAGCGCCCCGCTGCGCCGGGGCGGGGACGATGACCGCGTGCGAGTCCGACGACCGGCTGCGTCGCGCGGGAGGGCACGTCGCGCAGCTGCGCCACGTGCTCGGCGACGAACACCGAGGAGATCGGATCCTGTCCGAGGAGCCGGTCGAGCTCCGAGCGCGGAACGGCGTGGGGCGGGACGAGCCGCGTCTGCGCGTTCGAGAAGAGCTTCACCCGACGGTGACGGTGGGCGAGGCGCCGGACTCCTCGTCCTCCTCCAGGCCCATCTCCTCTGCGACGCGGTTGGCCTCGGTGATCAGGGTCTCCACGATCTGATCCTCCGGGACGGTGCGGATGACCTCGCCCTTCACGAAGATCTGGCCCTTGCCGTTGCCGGAGGCCACGCCCAGATCGGCCTCGCGCGCCTCACCGGGACCGTTGACGACGCAGCCCATGACGGCCACCCGCAGCGGCACCGTCAGGTCCTTGAGCCCCTCGGTGACGTCGTCGGCCAGCTTGTAGACATCCACCTGGGCCCGCCCGCACGACGGGCAGGAGACGATCTCGAGCTTCTTGGGACGCAGGCCCAGCGACTGCAGGATCTGGGCGCCGACCTTGACCTCCTCGACCGGAGGAGCCGACAGCGAGACGCGGATCGTGTCGCCGATGCCCTGGGAGAGCAGGGCGCCGAAGGCCGTGGCGGACTTGATGGTGCCCTGGAACGCCGGACCGGCCTCCGTCACGCCCAGGTGGAGGGGCCAGTCGCCGCGCTCGGCCAGCAGCTGGTAGGCGCGCACCATGGTCACGGGGTCGTTGTGCTTGACCGAGATCTTGAAGTCGTGGAAGTCGTGCTCCTCGAACAGCGAGGCCTCCCACTGCGCGGACTCGGCCAGCGCTTCCGGGGTGGCCTTGCCGTACTTCTCCATGAGGCGCCTGTCGAGCGAGCCCGCGTTCACGCCGATGCGGATCGAGACGCCGGCGTCCTTGGCCGCACGGGCGATCTCGCCGACCTGGTCGTCGAACTTGCGGATGTTGCCCGGATTCACACGCACTCCGGCGCAGCCTGCGTCGATCGCGGCGAAGACGTACTTGGGCTGGAAGTGGATGTCCGCGATCACCGGGATCGGGGACTTCATGGCGATGATCGGCAGCGCGTCGGCGTCGTCCTGGGAAGGGCAGGCCACGCGCACGATGTCACAGCCGGCGGCGTTGAGCTCGGCGATCTGCTGCAGCGTGCCGTTGATGTCGGTGGTGGGCGTGGTGGTCATGGACTGCACGCTCACCGGGGAGTCCGAGCCCACACCCACCGAGCCCACGCGGATCTGCCGGGTCTTGCGGCGAGGCGAGAGGACGGGAAGGGGTGCGGCGGGCATGCCCAGGCTGACCGGACTCACAGTTGGCTCCTGATTGCGTCGAGGATGGATCGGCCTCCATTGTGCCCCAGCGGTCAACCCGGTTCGTCCGCGGAGTGAGCCACGGCTCATGCCTGACTGCGGCGCCTCAGAGCAGCTGCACCGGCTCCATCAGATCTGCCAGCACCAGCACGGCGGTCATCCCGAGCATGGCCAGCGAGACGGCGTAGGTCATCGGCAGCAGCCGCAGCGGATCGAACGGCCCGGGGTCCCTGCGGCCCAGCACGCGCGCGGCGGTGCGGCGGATCCGCTCCCACAGCGCACCGGCGATGTGCCCGCCGTCCAAGGGCAGCAGCGGGATGAGGTTGAAGGCGAACAGGGCCAGGTTCACCGACCCCACCAGCCCCACCAGGGTGGCGGTCTTCTCCCGCAGCTCGAGCTGATCCGTGCTGGCGACCTCACCGGAGATCCGCCCCACGCCCACGACGGACATGGGCCCCTCCGGATCGCGCGGGGCGTCCGTGAAGGTCGACACGGCCACGTTCCACACGTTGACCGGCAGCCGGATGAGCCCGCCGGCCACGCGCTCCAGACCGTTCAGCACCTCCCCCGGCACCGCGCTGATCGGCTGCGGGGTCAGCTCGGTGAGCGATGAGGCACCGATGAATCCCACGTCCTGCATGACGTAGCGCCCGTCCTCCACGATCGGGGCACCGGTGGAGTCGACGGCCGGACGCGAGGTCTCCACCGGAGTGATCGTGGTCGAAGCGCGCTCGCCGTCGCGGTCGTAGACGACCTCGATCGGCTGGCCGGCCCCCTCCCGGACGATCTCGGTGAGCTCGTCCCAGGACTCGACCCGGCTGCCGCCCAGGGACACGACGACATCTCCGGGGCGCAGCCCCGCCGCGTGCGCCGGAGCCGCGGGGTCGTCCTGCGCGCACTCCCCCTCGGAGGCCGGTGCGGACTGGGAGGCGGCGGCCGGGTCCACGGCCTGCACGCAGCGGCTCACCGTGGCCAGCGTGGTGGTGGGCTGCTGGGAGCCGAAGCCCGTGACGAGCACCGTGATGCACACGATCGCGATCAGCAGGTTCATGATCGGCCCGCCGAGCATGATCACGATGCGCTTCCACACCGGCAGGCGATAGAAGGCCCGGTCCTCGTCCCCCGGCAGCAGCTGGGCCGCTGCCACGGATCGGGTCTGCGACGTCATCTGCTGCATGACCCCGGTGGAGTCCACGCCGGCTCGGTGGCCGGCCACCGGCGGATACATGCCGACCATGGCCACGTAGCCGCCCAGGGGGACGGCCTTGATCCCGTACTCCGTCTCCCCGCGCACCCGCGAGAACAGCGTGGGCCCGAAGCCCACCATGTACTGCATCACCCGCACCCGGAACAGCTTGGCGGGCAGCAGGTGCCCCACCTCGTGCAGGGCGATCGAGGCGATGAGGGCCAGGGCTGCCAGCAGGACGCCGAGGACGAAGATCAGGACGCTCACGCGCATATCCCACCACACCGGCAGGACGGCACAGCGGTTGCCTCGCCCTTGGGCTTCCGTGGGCTTCGCCCGTCGTCGTGGTCCCTCAGGACGGGGCCCGGGGAAGGATGAGGATCACGACGACGGGCGCGGGTCCGGCTCCCCTGGAGGAAGCCGGGCCCGCGCCCGTGAGGCGGTGCCGCTGACGGGTCAGCGGCGCATGATCCTGCGCGCCATGGCGTTGCCGACGAACTGCACGGTCTGCACCAGGACGATGATGACCGCGACCGCAGCCCAGGTGACCTCGTCGTTGAAGCGCTGGTAGCCCAGCCGCAGCGCGAAGTCGCCCAGACCGCCAGCGCCGATGGCACCGGCCATGGCGGACATGTCGGTCACACCGATGACCAGGAACGTGTAGCCGAGCACCAGAGGGCCCAGGGCCTCCGGCAGGATCACCGTGGTGATGATCCGGAACCGCGAGACGCCCATGGAGCGAGCCGCCTCGATCACACCGGGATCCACCGACATGAGGTTCTGCTCGACGATGCGCGCGACCGCGAACAGCGCGGCGATCGTCATGGCGAAGATCGCGGCGTTCTGCCCGAGCCTGGTCCCGATCACCGTCTCCGTCAGCGGGCCGAGGGCCGCCAGCAGGATGATGAACGGGATCGGCCGCACGAAGTTCACGATCAGGTTGATCGCGGTGTTCAGCGGGCGGTTCGCATAGATGCCGCCCGGACGCGTGACGTACAGCGCGACGCCGAAGACGAGGCCCAGGAAGCCCGCGATGATCATGGTCACCACGACCATGTAGAGGGTCTCGCCGATGGACGTCAGCAGCTGAGGGCCGAGAACGGACCAGTTGGTCATGCCGACACCTCCTTCACGGTCGTTGCCTCTGCAAGCCGGGCGATCGTGTCCTCCACGGCCTGGGGATCACCCAGCAGCTCGACGGTCAGGGAGCCGAAGGACTGCTCCTGCAGCACCGACACCCCGCCGAACACGATCCTGAAGCCCACGCCGCGCTCAGCGGCGGCGCGGCTGAGCACCGTGCCGACATCGACGCCCTCGCGGATCTCCAGGACCACCAGGCGGCCGTCGTGGTGCGCGCGCAGGTGCGCGAGCTCCTCGGCGTCCGGCTCGGCGTGGACGACGGTGGAGACGAAGCGACGGGTCGTGGGCGACTGCCCGGCCGAGAAGATCTGGGCCGTGGGGCCCATCTCGACCACGCGTCCGCTGTCCATGACCGCGACGCGATCGGCGATCGAGCGCACCACGTCCATCTCGTGGGTGATCAGCACGACCGTGATCCCGAACTCCCGGTTGGCCCGGCGCAGCAGCGCCAGCACCTCCTGGGTGGTCTCCGGGTCCAGTGCGGAGGTGGACTCGTCGGCCAGCAGGATCTTGGGGTTGGCAGCCAGCGCCCGGGCGATGCCCACGCGCTGCTTCTGCCCGCCCGAGAGCTGCTCGGGGTAGTTGCCCGCCCGCTCGGAGAGCCCGACGAACTCGAGCAGCTCCTTCACGCGCGCCCTGCGATCGGCCGCCGACCAGCCCGCCTGCTTCAGCGGGTACTCGACGTTGCCGGCCACGGAGCGCGACGTGAACAGGTTGAACTGCTGGAAGATCATGCCGATGTCGCGACGGATCGGGGCCAGCTGATTCTCGGTGCGGCCGTCGACCCGGCGGCCGTCGACCTCGACGACGCCGGAGGTCACCGGCTCCAGGCCGTTGATCAGGCGCACGAGCGTGGACTTGCCGGCGCCCGAGTAGCCGATCACGCCGAAGATCTCGCCTCGGCGGATGTCGAGGGTGACGTCGTCGACTGCGGTCACGTCCCGCTTGGTCCTGCCCTTGCCCGTGGTGAAGGACTTGGTGACGCCGTCGAAGCGCACGATCGCCTCGGTCTCGGGCCCGGGCCGACGCCGCTGCGTGTCAGCGGCGTCGGCCACCGGCTCGCTGTCGGGGTGGAACTGCTCGGCCGGGGTCACTTCTGGAGGTCCTCCTCGTAATCGGAGAGGACCTGCTCCAGCTCCTCCTGCGAGAGGTCCATGGTCACCGCGGTGCCCTTGCTGTCCTCCTTCTCGGCCTCCTCGACCTCCGGGGTGTGGAAGAGATCGGCGACCTTGTGGAGGGTCTCGTCGTCCTTGTTGGCCTCGGTGGTGGCGAACAGGTTCACGTACGGACGGGCGTTCTCGTTCTCGGCGCCGTCGGAGGCCAGGGCCGAATCGGGATCGATGTCGCCGCGGGCCAGGAAGTCGTTGTTGATGACGGAGCCGGCCACGGAGTCCAGGGACAGCACGGTCTGCTCGGCCGAGACCGGGGTGACGGAGACCTTCGAGGCCTCGGTGTCGATGTCCGACTCGGTCGGGGCGGTGGTGTCCGAGGTGAACTCGACCAGGCCGTTGGCCTGCAGCAGCAGCAGCGCGCGCGACTGGTTGATCGAGTCGTTGGGGATGGCGATCTCGTCGCCGTCCTGGATGTCCTCGAGCGACTCGTACTTGTTGGAGTACAGGCCCAGCGGGTAGATCGAGGTCGAGGCGATCGGGGTGACGGTCTCCCCGGAGCTGTTGTTGTAGTCCGCCAGGTACGCGATGTGCTGGAACCAGTTCATGTCGACGTCGCCGGAGACGGTCGCCGGGTTGACCTGGCTGTACTCGGAGAGCTCGACCAGCTCGACGGTGATGCCCTCCTCCTCGGCCTTCTCCACGAGGGCCTCGTTCACGGGGGTGGTGCCGACGACGCCGATCTTGATGACCCCGTCGTCGTAGGGGGCCTCATCGGAGTCGCCGCCGCCGCCGCAGCCGGCGAGGGTCAGGCCGAGGACTGTGGTCACGGCCAGGGCGGAGAGACGGTGTGCGCGCATGGGAGGGGTTGCCTTTCGTTCAGCGAGCTGTCCGATCCCATCGGGGTGACCGGCGGCGCTGAACGTCAGGCGTGCGCATCGATGCTGCGCACGAACCCAAATCCGTGCTTGCCGCGGTGCGGAACCGGAGCCGGATGGTCATCTGGGGCACCCCACCACGGTGAGAGGGTTGCCGTCCGGCCAGCCAGAGCTTCGCGCCGGATCTCGTCATCCGGCGCAGATCCTAGCATCTGAGTCCGGTGCGGGCGAGCCCCCCACGAGGCCTGGCACGGGCTCTGGCTCAGGCACCGATTGCACGTCGGCCGCGTCCCGGAGGCCGGCTCATCGACGCCTCTGCCTCACCAGCTCATCAGCGCGGGAGCGAGCCCAGGCCTCGGCTGCCAGCACCGATTCGAGGCTCAGCTCGTCGACGGGCTCATGCTCCCGCACGACTTCGGCCACGAGCTCGACGATCTCCAGGAAGCCCAGGCGCCCGGCGTGGAAGGCCAGGACCGCCTGCTCGTTCGCGGCGTTGAACACGGCAGGGCCGGTGGGCCCGGAAGCCGCCGCCTCCTTGAGCAGACGCACCGCTGGGAAGGCCTCCTCATCCAGCGGCTCGAAGCTCCAGGTCGCCGCCTGAGTCCAGTCGCACGGCGAGGCGGCGCCCGGGACCCGATGCGGCCAGCCGAGGCCCAGCGCGATCGGCAGGCGCATGTCCGGCGGGGAGGCCTGAGCCATGGTGGAGCCGTCCACGAACTGCACCATCGAGTGCACGACGGACTGCGGGTGCACCACCACGTCGATGCGCTCCAAGGGGATGTCGAAGAGCAGGTGGGCCTCGAGGACCTCGAGGGCCTTGTTGACCATGGTCGAGGAGTTCGTGGTCACCATCAGCCCCATGTCCCAGGTGGGATGGGCCAGGGCGTCCTGCGGGCGCACGTCCCGCAGGGAATCGCGCGAGCGCCCGCGGAAGGGTCCGCCGGAGGCCGTCAGCACGAGCCGATCGACCTCTGCCGACGCGCCGCTGCGCAGCGCCTGGGCCAGGGCTGAGTGCTCGGAGTCCACGGGGATCAGCGGGTCGTCGTGCGGGGAGGCCTGCGCGGCCCGGCGCACCAGCTCACCGCCGGCGATCAGCGACTCCTTGTTGGCCAGGGCCAGCAGCTTGCCGGCCTCCAGGGCGGCAAGGGTGGGGGCCAGCCCGATCGAGCCGGTGATGCCGTTGAGGACGAGATCGGCCTCCGGCGCTCGCGCCGCCTGCACGGCGGCCTCCGATCCCGCGAGGATCTGCGGGGAATAGTCCTCCCCCAGCTCCAGGACCCGCGAGGCGATCCTGCGCTCGAGCAGCGCCGCGTCCTGGACATCGCCGGACGTCGCCACGAGCGGGGCCCGGGTCTCGACGGCCTGCTCCGCGAGCAGCTCGAGGTTCGACGAGCCGGCCGCCAGGGCCACCACCCGGAATGGGGCCTGCTGATCGGCCGACGCCGCGGCGGTGCGCACGACGTCGAGCGCCTGCGTGCCGATGGAGCCGGTCGAGCCCAGGATGCAGATGCGGCGCTGGGACTCGGCCCACAGGGGAGCCTCGGGGGCGGGACGCTGTTCGCTGGAGATCTCGGACATGGCTCCAGTATGCCGACCTGCCTCCAGCGCTGCCGGAGCGCGCCGGACGCCCCCCTCCCGCACACGCCCCCTGGCCCGGAGGAGACGAAGCGCCCCGCCCCTCTCGACGAGGGACGGGGCGCTTGCAGGTGCTGCGGAACGCGTCGGCTCAGCGCTCGACGGCACCGCCGCGGCTGCCCTTGGTGAGGGCACCGTAGATGAACAGCACGACGAGCGCGCCGATGATGGCGAGCACGATCGAGCCGATGGACAGGGTGCTGCCGGCCTGGTGCAGGCCCGGGATGACCATGGCGATCAGGCCGCCGACGAAGGCGCCGACGATGCCCAGGATGATGGTCATCACGATGCCGCCGCCCTGCTTGCCGGGCATGATGAGCTTGGCGATGGCGCCGGCGATGATGCCGAGAACCAGCCAGGCGATGATGGATCCGATCATGGTGCTTCTCCTCTTCCGGGACGCCAGTGCGACGTCCCTGAACTGGGGGTCGAGTGCTCAGACTGCTGAGCATCTACTTGAGAGTATCTCCTGAGCGGCTCGGGGCGAG
>CAACWV010000126.1_pt1 | contig 18346 bp, 15 predicted proteins | sample 2275731 | NCBI WGS metagenome assembly CAACWV01 (sample SAMEA5312473, study PRJEB27640) | indoor metagenome | biome: indoor environment; feature: uncontrolled; material: tiles wood | place: Germany | collected 2014-07-07 | reverse complement strand
GGCGCCCGCCGCGGCGGGCGGCGGAGCCTGCGTGGGAGCGGTCATCGCCCAGGGGGCCGCGGGCTGCGGCATTCGGATCCGAGATCGCGGGCTGGCCGTGCTCGGCCGCGAAGGCGTCGGCGGTGGTGCCGGCGTGCTGAGCGGCGATGGCCGTGGGGGTGCCGGCTGCGGGGGTCTCGTGGAACTCGCCGTGTCCGGGGATGGAGTTGTGCGGCACGTGGGACTCCTCTGTGCTCGTGGGGCTGACGTGTGGGCCGGGGCGTCGCCGCCCGGCTTCTGGTCCCAGCGTATCCCGCGTCACCCGGCTTGCGGCTGGTCCGGTCGCGGGACGCGGCCGTCGAGCGCGCACTGCGCGATCCGGGAATGCTGAAGGCGCCCGGTGCGATCGCACCGGGCGCCTTCAGCGAAGTATCAGGTGATCAGTTGATCACGGTGATGTTCGCGGCCTGGAGGCCCTTGGGGCCCTCCTGGACCTCGAACTCCACGCGCTGGTTCTCCTCGAGCGAACGGTAGCCGTTGCCGTTGATGGCGGAGAAGTGAGCGAAGACGTCCTGCTGGGAGTCATCGGGGCTGATGAAGCCGAAGCCCTTGTCGGCGTTGAACCACTTGACGGTGCCGGTCTGCATTGTTCTGGTCGATCCTTCCGGAACGGTGGCGAAGCACCGACTCTCGGTGCTCGCGTGCCGTCGTGCTCCACATGACTACATCCGAGTGGACTACGTCGACCGCATGGGTGCGCGGCAGTGGTCCCGTCAAAGCGGGGGTCGTACGACAACTGATCTTGACGGTACACGAGTCGGGCGCGGTGCGGAGGGGTTGATGACAAGAATTCACCTCCAGGTTCCGCAATGAGGCGTGCCGCCCATCACATCGACTCGCTGCGCGGTGTTCAGGCAATCCCCAGTGCTTCCCCCGCCGGGGTGCAAGTCGAGTCCAGGACTGCTTCAGGTGCGCGGTGTTGAGTAGTCATCACCTCGGCAACGAGGGCAGCGGCGTCGACTGGAGGGTTCGCGCCGCTGGAGCTTCCCGCACCGGGAGGACGGTGGTGGTGCGTCGTCCATCTGGAGCGAATCGGTGCGGGAGGGGGACAGACAGAGAGCCGTTCGACGCCAGAGCCTGGCGCCGAGCGGCTCTCTTCTCATCTGGGCTCCATTGGGCGGACACAGAATGCAGAGATCGTCTGTCGCCATTAGCGGGGACGGCCTTCGAGGGCTCCGGGCAGCCTGTTGCAGCGGCCGGTGGATACCCTGACTGGACCCCTTCAGGAGCTGCCGCAGACGGCGGCCCCGTCGTCCCAGACCCGGAGGGCCCGGCCCATGACTCCCGGTCAGCGTGCAGATGACCCCTACCTCACCGACAGTCCCACCGCCTGGCGAGTGCGCATCCGCGTGCTCGATCAGCAGGGGCAGCCGGCGCACGTGGAGCCCGCCACGATCGAGCGCTCCCGGGCCGGGATCGCCCGGATCTTCGCCGCAGCCTTCGACGCCGTGGTCCATGCACAGCAGGCCGAGCGCACGGTCAGGGGCCTGCGCCTGCAGGTCGAGCACAGGGAGCTGGGGCCCGGCAGCATCGGCCTGTGGTTCGATGCCCTCGACGAGCGCAGCCGGTTCTCCCGCCTGCTCACCCATGCCTCGGTGTGGGTCGAGACCGTCGGCACGCTGCTCGGCAGCGCGTCGAAGGAGCTGATCGCGGTTCTGCGGGGGCAGGTCATGCAGCTCGATGCCCCGGCAGATCAGGTGCTGGTGCGGCCGATCCCCGGGCCAGGTGGGCCGAGATCGCGGATCGAGCTCTCCGTGCCCGGCGCCGCGCCGTCGCGGATGTGCTCCGATGTCTGGGAGTGGATCTACAGCGACGAAGGCGAGAGGGCTCGGCGGGACCTGGTGGCTGCCATCGCTGCTCCGGGGGTCGCGAAGATGGACATCATCTTCTACGAGGGCCAGGAGTCCGAGCACGTGCTGCAGCTGAGCAGCTCACAGAGACTGCGGGACTTCGCGGCAGGACGGTAGGGGGACATGGCAGGAGCAGCGGGGGGCAGTTCGGTGACAAGGTCGGGGCGGCAAGCGGTGCTGGCGCTCACGGGGGCGGCCGCGATGATGCTGAGCGGATGCTCGGCGGGCAGCAGCTCGCCGTCGGGCGGGCAGGGCGCGCAGTGCTCGTCGCCCGCAGCCATGGACGTCCAGGTCACGGCCGATTCGGACAGCGATCAGCTCACGATCACGACCGCTGGCATCGGGGGCTCGGCGCTGCGCACCGAGCCCTCCGACGAGGCGCAGGACGCGCCCGACGGCGACATCCCTCTCCGCGAGCTGCCGCCTGGCGTGCATGTGCGCATCGCCGATCTGGACGACGGCGAGATCGTGCGCACCGAGGTGCTCACCGGCGGGATCGCGCACACCGAGGCTCTCGAGGAGGGCGAGTACGCGGTCGGACTGGTGTCCGTGGACTCCTCCGGCCGCATCTCCGGGCTGGCGAGCTCGCGGGTCGTCGTCGGCGAGAGCGGCGGCGTGATCAGCGATCCGGCGCTCGATCAGTCGAGAGGGCTGTCTCTCGAGGAGCTCGAGATCGATGAGGGCAGCGCGGTGGCAGTGCTCGCCGAGCAGGAGGGTGCACCGGGCCCGGAGCAGTGGTGGTTCGAAGGCCCGGGGCAGCAGGGCAGCGGACGGGTCGACGACGACGGCAGAGCCCGCCTGGGCGAGGTCGCCGACGGCACTCACACGCTGATCCTGCTCGAGGAGGATGCGGACGCCCCGGGCATCGCCCAGCGAGCCGCCAGCTGCCGGTTCGGCGTGAGCGACGGAGAGCTCACGTCGCCCGGGCAGGCCGACGGCTCCTCCTGATCAGCGGCGCCGCCGCGCGGTGCCGAACAGCGTGCGTGTGATCTCCCGGCCCAGGACGGTGCCGGCCGAGCGCATCATCGAGCGGACGGCGGGGTTGTCCAGGAAGCCGCCGCCGTCGCCGCGGTCGTGACGGTCATCGTCGCGGCGCCCCGTCTGCGGCGTCGCCTCGCGGGCGGGACGGTCGTCGTCTTCAGACGAAGGCGCCTCCTGGTCCTGGCCCTTCTGCAGGCGGGCCGTGAGGATCTCGTAGGCGGACTCGCGGTCCACGGCCTCCGAGTACTTCGGCGCCAGCTGCGAGGACGAGATCACCGAGTCGAAGACCTGCTCCGGGGCGGTGGCCATGAGGCTGCGAGGCGTGCGGATCCGGGTCCAGGCCACGGGGGTGGGCGCGCCGGTCTCGGAGAGCACGGTCACGATCGCTTCGCCGGTGCCCAGCTGGGTCAGCAGCTCCTCGAGGTCGTACTCGGACTTGGGGTAGGTGCGAGCCGTGGCCTTGAGGGCCTTGGCGTCGTCCGGGGTGAACGCGCGCAGCGCGTGCTGGACGCGGTTGCCGAGCTGGCCGAGGACGTCGCCGGGCACATCCTTGGGGGTCTGGGTCACGAAGAAGATGCCCACGCCCTTGGAGCGGATCAGGCGCACCGTCTGCTCGATCGCGCTCAGGAAGGACTTGGAGGCGTTCTCGAAGAGCAGGTGGGCCTCGTCGAGGAAGAACACCAGCTCCGGCTTCTCGGGGTCGCCGAGCTCCGGCAGGTCCTGGAAGAGGTCCGCCAGCAGCCACATCAGGAACGTGGAGAACAGCTCGGGGCGGCTGGCCACACCCGGCAGCTCGAGGCAGGAGATGATGCCGCGGCCGTCCTCTGCCTTGCGCAGCAGGTCGCGGGTGTCGAACTCGGGCTCGCCGAAGAAGACCTCCGCGCCGCCGTTGGCGAACGTGGTCAGCTGGCGCAGGATCACACCGGCGGTCTGCTTGGAGACGCCGCCGATGCCGTCCAGCTCGTCCTTCCCCTCCTCCGAGGTGAGGAACATGATGACCTCGCGCAGGTCCTTGAGGTCCAGCAGCGCCAGACCGGCCTGGTCGGCGTAGTGGAAGATCAGCCCCAGGGCGGACTCCTGGGTGTCGTTGAGACCCAGGACCTTGGACAGCAGGACCGGGCCGAACGACGTCACCGTGGTGCGGATCGGAACGCCACTGCCCTCGCCGCCAAGGGTCAGGAACTCGACCGGGGAGGCCGTGGGAGTCCACTCCTGGCCGATGCTGCGGGCGCGCTCCGTGATCTTGTCGCTGGGCTGGCCCTCCGCCGCCAGCCCGGAGAGATCGCCCTTCATGTCCGAGAGGAAGACGGGGACCCCGGCTTCCGAGAGCTGCTCCGCCATGGACTGCAGGGTCTTGGTCTTGCCCGTGCCGGTGGCTCCCGCGATCAGCCCGTGGCGGTTCATGGAACCCAGGGGCAGGCCGACCTGCACGTCCGGGACCGGGGTGCCGCCGGAGACCGCGGCCCCCAGGTTCAGGGCTGGTCCGGAGAAGGCGTAGCCGGAGCGGACGGCGTCGAGCTGGGCATCGTCATGCGTCTGATCAGTCACGGCGCCGAGCCTACACACGAGTGCTTTCCGACGGCAGGGCTGTGCACCGTCCGGCGCGCGCGAGGGCGCCGGCGCGGGGACTTGTCACCGAGAGTTCATCGGCCGAGGTCAGCGGCCGGGGGAGTGCGGCCTCAGGGGCGCGTCGCCGCAGGCTCTGCGACCGGTCTCGCATCCGGCCGCCCAGCGCGGTGCCAGGATGGGCGCGCTCCGCGCAGCCACGGCTGCACCGGTGGGCCTTGCCGGACCGGAGCGCCGCATCGTCCACGAGGGGCCGCTGCCAGCGCCCCCGACCCAGGGGAGAGCCGTGAGCACGCACGATCCGTCCGCAGCTCGGAGCGCCCAGGCGCCCGATCACGAGCCAGCCGCCTCCGCAGCGTCGTCGGGACGCCTCGGCGGACAGCGGCCGGGAGGCGGTGTGTCCCGCCGGGCGGTGCTGGCCGGGGCGGGCCTGGCCGGCGCAGGTGCTGCGGCGGCCGGTCTGGCCACTCCGTCGTTCGCGGCGAAGGACGGGGATCCCTTCACGCTGGGCGTGGCCTCGGGCGACCCGTGGTCCGACGGCTTCGTGATCTGGACCCGGCTGGCACTGATCCCCGAGGCCGAGGACGGGCGCGGCGGCATGCCGCGGACGGACTTCGTGCTGACCTGGGAGCTGTCCGAGGATGAGGGTTTCACTCGGGTGATCCGCAAGGACCGGGTGACCGCGACCCCCGAGACCGCTCACGCCGTGCACGTCACCCTCACCGGGCTGGAGCCCGGGCGCGAGTACTGGTACCGCTTCTCCACCAACGGCTACCGCTCCCGCGTGGGGCGGGGGAAGACGGCTCCGGCCGCTGGGACCATGCCGTCGTCGCTGAGCTTCACCATGGCCTCGTGCGCCCAGTGGGAGCACGGCTGGTTCACCGCCTACCGCCACATGGCGGCGGAGCGCCCCGATCTGATGCTGCACCTGGGCGACTACTACTACGAGCACTCTGCCGGCGGATACCCGGTGGGCTCCGGGGCCGTGCGCTGGCACCCGGTGGGGGAGATGCGCGATCTGGCCTCGTACCGGCAGCGCATGGCCATCTACAAGACGGATCCCGACCTGCAGGCGGCACACGCGGCAGCGCCCTGGGCCGTGATCTGGGACGACCACGAGGTCGACAACAACTGGGCCGGCGATACCCCCGAGATCCTCCAGGCCCACTTCCTGCGCCGGCGTCGCGATGCGTTCCGGGCCTACTACGAGAACATGCCCCTGCGGGCATCGTCGGCGCCCACCGGCTACGACATGCAGCTCTACCGTCGTCTGCAGTGGGGGCAGCTGGCCACGTTCCACCTGCTGGACACCCGCCAGTACCGCAGCGACCAGGCCAATGCGGACCTGGTGAAGATCGTGGGCCGCGAGGCCAAGGATCCCCGGCGCACGATCACCGGCAAGGCCCAGGAGGACTGGCTGCTGCAGGGCTTCGCCTCCTCGAGCGCGCGCTGGGACTTCATCACCCAGCAGGTCCCGTTCGTGCAGCGCGACCACAACGGCGGGCTCAACGTCTGGGGAGACATGGACTCCTGGGACGGCTACACCGCCTCCCGCGGCCGCGTGATCGACGGCTGGGTGGGTGCCGGCGTGCGCAACCCGGTGGTGCTCACGGGCGATGTCCACGAGTCCTTCGCAGCGCACGTCCTCTCGGACTTCGCCGACCCCACCTCGGAGGCGCTGGGGGTCGAGCTGATCACCACGTCGATCACCTCGGGCGGCGACGGTGCGGACTCCTCGGCCTCGAACCTGCGCTACAACCCGCACATCGAGTTCAACAACAACCTCCGGGGCTACGTCTCCGTGCAGGTGACCCCGACGGCCTCGACGGCGCGGTTCAAGGCGGTCGACCATGTCTCCGTCGTGGACCGTCCGGCCGCGGAGCGCGCGCGATTCGTGATCAGCGACGGCGACCGGCGCCTGCACAAGGTCCATGACACCCCGCTGGGGGTGTGAGGGACCTGCAGGTGACATGATGATCACTCCCGTGATGATCTGACCGCCCGGAGCCCGTATGCCACCCCAGCCGCCTTCCTCCGATGGTCCCGACCAGGGCACGGAGGAGATCCCGCGCTTCGGCGCTCCGGATCCGTCCGAGATGGCCCGCTTCGGCGAGCGCCCCCGGTACGTGGAGGAGCAGGACTCGGAGCCGGCGCCGCGCGACGAGACGCCGGATGAGGCCGCAGACGGGCCGTATCCCTACGGGTTCTCCGAGACCCGCCCCAAGGGGCGCTCGTCGCGCCGAGGCTCCTCGGCCGTCCCTCGACCGGTCGCCGGAGCCGCGACTGGCATCCCGGTCTGGAGCTCCGGGGCGGCCTCCGCCGCGCCGCCGTCGATCCCTGCGGCCGCACCCCGTCCGGCTCGCAAGCGGCGCTGGGAGCTGCTCGCGGCTGCGCTGGTGCTGATCCTGGTGGCCGTCGCGGTGGTGCAGGTCGTGAGCCGGACGGCCTTCGGCCCGCAGGAAGAGGTGGAGGAGCTGCTGAGCGCGGTGCGCGACGGCGAGGCCTCGGACGCCGCCGAGATCATGGATCCGAACGTCCCCTCCGAGCAGCGGCTCCTGCTGCAGGACCAGATCTACGTGGTCTCCGGGCGTCCGGTCGAGGACTTCGAGATCGACCGTGTGCAGCGCGACGGCGACGACGCTGAGGTCACCGCGCGGGTCACCCAGGACGGGGTGACCACGCCGGTGACCTTCAGCCTCGAGCGCAGGGGCCGGCAGGCGGGCGTCTTCCCGCGCTGGGGATTCGACGGAGACGCCCAGGGCCTCTACCAGCAGGTGAGCCTGCGAGTGCCCGAGGGGGTCCAGTCGATCTCGGTCAACGGCCGACAGGTCCAGCTGCCCGCCCACGATTCCGGCGAGCTGGATCTCGCGGCCCTGCCCGGGGACTACAGCTTCGGGGCCGGCGGGGCGGAGCAGACGGTCAGCGTCCTCGTGCGCGACGCCGCCGCGGGTGCGCAGACGGTCGAGGTGCCGGCGGCCGGCTGATCACCGGGGAAGGCCTCAGCGGCTGTAGGCGGTGAACGAGCCGCCCTCCTCGGTCAGGCGCATGCACGACCAGGTCTCGTGGAGGCCGTCGTCGAAGAGGTCGGTGCCCTGGGTGCAGCGCACATCGTCCATCGTGCCCTCGACCTTCTGCTCCAGGAACTCCTGCATGAGCCCTTCGGCCTCGGAGCATTCCAGGCCGCTGACGTCGGCGAAGTCGTAGTCGTCGGTGGAGCACTGCACCTCGACGTTCTCGGCGTAGGTTCCGAGACCGGTGACGTCGGGGGCGTCGCTCGGATCCGCGGTATCGGGGTCGGTTCGCGAGACCGCCGCAGCATCTGCCAGGGGGTCTTGATCCGGGTCCTTGGGCTCCAGCTCGATGCTCGCCGGCGAGGCTTCACCGGCGAACGTGCATGTCCTCCATCTCGAGGGCGACGTAGTCGTAGGCGTCGTCCGTGCACCCCGTGGTCTCGTCGGTGCCCTCGCCGGAGGCGCTCGGGCACGACGACGCGCTGGGTGCAGCGGACGGGGCGGCTCCCGCAGTGTCGGCAGAGCTGTCGTCGGGTTGAGGGGAGCAGGCGGCCAGCAGAAGCGGCAGGGCCAGTGCCATGGTGGCCAGTCCGCGGCGACGGGCACGGACCGTCGCGGCAAGGGCAGGAGCGGAGCGCAGAAGCTTGCTGGCATGGTCGTCCCCAGCGGGGCCCCGCAGGGCCACGGAGACAGCATGTGACACCACGTTGAGCAGGGCATTCCTCCTTGCGACCAGCGAACGGTGAGGATGAACACTGTCTGTCCCCTTCATTCCCCACAGCATCGGAGCCGAGCATGTCCTCAGCACCCCCTCCCGACGACTCCGCGCAGACACCGCGCCCTGAGAACTCGCCTTCCGTCGGGAGCAGCTCCCCTGCGACCGGCGTCGGCTCCTCGGCCGGCGGCGCCCCTTCCGGCCAGGGCCCCACAATGCCCGTCGCCCTGAAGGGGCTGGGCCGTTCTCATGTGATCACCGCACTGAGCACCGTGGGCGTGGGCTACGCCGCCATGGTGATCACCGCGGCGATCGCCCTGGGACTGGCGCTGATGGGGCTCTCCTTCTCGAACGCCAGTGGTGGCGACTCCACGGGATCGATGGCTGGCGAGGAGCTGGGCGACCTGCTCGGCGTGGATGTCCAGCAGGCGCCCTCGAGTTTCCGCATGCTGCTGACGATCCCGTTCCAGCTCGCGGCGATGTCCCTCTTCGGACGGCTGGGCCTGGGGATGCGTCTGCAGGACTCCGAGCTGGACTACTCCGGCGTCCCGATGACTCTGTGGATGCCCAATCTTCTGATCCTCGGCGCCGGTGTGGGCGCCATGGTCCTGTGGGCCCGCTGGTGGGGGCGTCGTGGAGCATCCCGAATCGCGACGGGGCCCGTCCGCGATGTCGGTCAGCCGAGCAGAATCGCCGTGCTGGTGCTGTGCCTCGGCGCCGCGCTGGTCGGAGCGGTCGTGGTCCAGCTGATCACCTGGATCACGGCTCTTCGCTGGAGCTTCATCGACGGCTACACGGAGCAGCTCTCCATGGCGGTGAGCGCTGCGTCGTTCCAGCTGATGCTCGGAGCGTTCATCGTCTTCGCGGTCGTGCTGTGGATCGTCGCACCCAAGCCAGGGGCAGTCGGCGGGACTCAGCTCGCGCGGTGGCTTCCCGGGGCCCGGGGCCTGCCGCGGACCATGGCGGTCCACGCGATCGTCTTCTGCGTTCCGGCGGCCGTCGCCCTGGTGATCGTCGCCTTCGTGCGGGGAGACGCCTCTGCGGGCTTCAGCGCTCTGCTGTGGTTGCCGTCCGTACTCGTGATGCTGTTCGGGCTGGGGCATCTCACAGGCCTGACCACCTCTGCTTCGGGGGACATGGGCTCCAGCATCTACAGCGGCAGCTATGCCCAGACCGACTACCTGTGGGGCCTGTCCGCTGTCCCGTCGTGGGCGGTGGCGCTGATCATCCTGCTGAGCGTGATCGCGGTGCTCACGGCCTCCGTGTCCTGGGCGCATCAGCGCGGCTGGCGGGTTCCTGCGGGGATCGCCTCGTGGTTCGTGCTTCCGGTCTCCTACATGCTCCTGGGGCTGGTGATCCAGCTGCTCCTGCCGCTGCGCGGACGCCTGACCGCGGCTGAATTCGAAGCGTTCGGCCGCCTCTTCGCGGGCTTGGCCCCCTGGACGTTCCTGGTCTTCCTGCTGGTCGGTGCTCTGATCGAGGTGCTCGCGCGCTTCGTGGTCCCCTCCTTCGGAGCAGCCATCCCGGCGTCGGCACTGGGTCTGATCGGTGGCAGCGCAGGTGCAGCCGTCATGTCCGCTCCCGCAGCCGGAGGCTCCCCTGCTGCTTCGACCCCCGCTGCCGCGCAGCCTCAGAGCCCCGGGGATCCGTCCGTGCCGACCTGGCGCGGTTCCCAGCTGGATGAGTCGGCTGCGGCTTCTGCTGGAACCCCGAATGCCGTCGACTCGGCGTCCGGGACCGGGCAGACCGGCACCGACACCGCTGCCCCCGAGCAGAAGGAGTCGGGCGGGTCGTCCGATGACGGCTCCCATGGCACGGCCGTCGCCGGCACTGCCGCAGCTGCCGCCGCCACAGGTGCCGGGGCTGGAGTGATCTCGGCGACCGCGCAGCCGTCGTACGACGCCCCGGAGTCGACCCCGGACGAGGCGCACGACGGAGCCGAAGCCGGCACGGCGGACGACGGCACGCGCTCGCTGCCGGTCTACCAGGTGCCCCAGGACCAGCAGCCCGGTCGGGCACCCGCCCAGCCCATGGGCCCGCCGGAGCGCACGCCCGAGCAGAAGCGCCGGGCGCGCTGGATCCTGCTGGGGATCGGTGCGGCTGTGCTGCTCGTCGTGCTGGCGATCGTCACCTTCCAGATCCTGATCCGCACGGTGTTCACCCCGGCGAACCAGGTGGAGGAGGCCATGAACGCCGTCCGCGACGGAGAGGCCTCCCGCGCCGTCGAGATCATGGACCCGAACGTGCCCAACGCCCAGCGGATGCTGCTGCAGGATGACGTCTATGCCGTGGCGGGGACGCCGATCGAGGACTACGAGATCACCGACGTGGTGCGCAGCGGCGGCAGCTCCACCGTGACCGCCGAGGTCACGCAGGACGGCGTCACCACGCCGCTGACGTTCTCCATGGTCCGCGACGGCCGCACCGCCGGGATCTTCCCGCAGTGGCGGATCGACGGCGCGCCCGACGGGCTCTACCGGTCCGTCGACGTGACCATGCCCGAGGTGTCCACCATGACCCTCAACGGCGTGGAGACGGAGATCCCCGAGGACATGCGCGGTCAGTCGACCTCGCTCGTGGCGCTTCCCGGCGACTACAGCTTCGGCCCGGACACCGACAGCAAGTACCTCACCTACGGCGACGAGCAGACGGCGAACGTCCGGGTGGCCGACGACGGCTCCTCGCAGTCCTCGATCATGTTCGAGTCGGAGACGACCCCGGCCCTGCTGGAGGACGTGACGACTGCCGCGAACGCGAAGCTCGACGAGTGCGCCGCCCAGACCTCCTTCGACCTGGACGGCTGCCCGTTCGGCGCCTACGGGGACTACGACGACGACGAGGACTACCGCAGCCCCGTCTGGACCATCGATGAGCACCCCACCTACGAGGTGGGGGAGGGCTACGACGGGGAGCTGGCCTTCTCGACCGAGGACTCGGGCCAGGCCACCGTGGACTACGAGTACAACGACGAGTGGGACGACGACGAGCCCGCCGACTGGGTCTCTCGGGACGACGAGTCCACGATCAGCGGATCGGGCACGGTCACGATCGACGGCGATCAGCTCAGCGTGGAGTTCTCCGACTGATCGATCGGGCTGAGCAGTCCCATCAGGAAGGGCCGGGCTCCTCGCGCACTGCGTGCGGGGAGCCCGGCCCTTCTTCTGTCCGACGACCCGTCAGGGTCGGCGGGTCGTCATTTGGCGTAGGCGACGAGGGAGCCGCCCTTGTCGCGGGTGCACTCCCACTCGTCGCGGGTCTCGCCCTGGAACTCGCCGCTGCCGACCGAGCAGTGGACGTCGGAGATGCGCCCGCCGTCCTGACCGGAGGTGACGAACGGGTCGAGCATGCCCAGGGCCTCGCCGCAGGTCAGGCCCGAGACCTCCGTCAGCCAGAAGCGCTGACCGGAGCAGGCGACGGTGTCGGCCTCCCCGGAGCCCTCGTCGGAGGGGACGTGGTAGGCAGCCAGCGAGCCGCCCGGATCGCGGGTGCACTCCCAGTAGTCCGCCTCGCGGCCGTCGAGCTCGCCGCTGGCCACGGTGCACTCGACGTCCGAGATGCGCCCGCCCTCCTGCCCGGAGGTCGCGAACGGGTCGAGCATGCCCAGGGCCTCGCCGCAGGTCAGGTCCGAAGCCCGCGTGATCTGGAACTGCTGGCCGCTGCAGATGACGTCGGAGGAGGTGTGCTCGGCGACGGTGTCGGAGGCGTCGTCCGCATCGCTGCTGTCCTGCGTCGGCTCGGGCTCCGGGGTGGGCTCCGGCTCCTCCTCCGGTGCCGCGGAGGACGGCGCTACGGAGGCGGTCTCCTGCTGGCCCACGCTGGGCGAGGCCGACGCCGACGCCGAGGTCGTCTCGGAGGAGTCCGCGCCCGGGGTGTAGGCCTGGCGCGGGGCTGCGTCGTCCTCGTCTCCGCCGCCGCAGGCGGTGAGCAGCAGCGGGAGGGCGAGCAGCAGTGCTGCGGCGCGGCGGCGAGAGCGAGGGGCTTGTGCGGTGGGGTGCATGGGGTGGTTCCTCGTGTGGATGGGCATGGAGGGCGGTCTCAGCGGCTGACGGCGGAGAAGGAGCCGCCGGAATCCCGGGAGCAGGACCAGTGCTCGCGTCCGCCCTGCTTCTCCATGTAGCACTGGTCGGCGCCGGAGCGGCCCTCGGCCACCCGGCGGTCGGCGAACGGGTCCAGGACCGCCAGGGCCGTCGCGCAGTCCATCCCGCGGACGTCCGTGAACTCGTAGGCGGCGCCGCTGCAGGTGATCGCGGCCGGCTCCGCGGTCTCGGAGTCCTCGCTCGAGGACGAGTCCAGGATGTCCTGCAGCGGGTCCTTGGCGGGGTTCTTGGCCTGCACGGTGACGCTGTAGACGGTGTCGCCGAGCTGCGCGCACGTCCAGCTGGAGCCTTCCGGCGTGCACTTGACGTTGTTGTCCGCCACGCCGCCGCCCAGCGGTGAGCCGGTGTTGAGGACCTTCTCGACCGCGACCTTTGCGTCGTAGCAGCCGATGTCGCCGCTCAGATCGGTGAAGTTGTAGTCGGAGCCCACGCACTCCTCCTGCGCCGGTGCGGCGCTGGGCTTCGGCTCGGGCGCCTCTGAAGGCTGCTGCTCCCGGGGCTCCTCGTTCTTCTGCGGCGCCTCGGAGGCGGGCCCCGAGGTCGGCGCAGCGCTGCTGGCCTCCGCGGTGGGGGCCTCCGAGGCCGAGGGGCTGGCGGAGCCCGTGGGGTCCGCCGATTCGGAGGCTGCGCCGGGCTGATAGGCCTCGCGCGGGGCGGCTTCGTCGTCGTCTCCGCCGCACGCGCTCAGGGCGAGTCCGACGGCCAGGGCGAGGGCGGCGAGGGTGCGGCGTCGGGCGGGGGCCGACGACGTCCGGGGGGAGGTGAGGGAGGACATGCGCCTATCCTGCCGCCCGATCACCCCTGATGCCGCACTCGAGCACGGACATGACGACCGAGCACGTCACGCTCGCGAAGGGGTGGTGCGGCCGTCGGCGAACACCCTTCATCGCGGCGAGGGGCGGAGGCATGATGGAGGCATCACTCGAGGACGGGGACGGGTCTCGAACCGCCCCCGGGAAACGGAGCAGATCATGACGAACATCGCGATCATCGGCGGCCACGGCAAGGTCGCGCTGCGGCTGGCTCCCCTGCTGGTCGAGGCGGGCGACGAGGTCACCTCGTGGATCCGCAGCCAGGACCAGGTCGAGGACATCGAGCAGACCGGGGCCACCGCCAAGGTCCTCGATGTCCAGCAGCTGTCCACCGAGCAGCTCTCGGACGAGTTCGAGGGCGTGGACGTCGTCATCTGGTCCGCCGGCGCCGGCGGCGGCGACCCCGAGCGCACCTGGGCGGTGGACCGCGACGCCGCGATCCGCACCATGGACGCCGCCGAGAAGGCCGGCGTGGGCCGGTACGTGATGGTGTCCTACCTGGGCGCCGGTCCGGATCACGGCGTGGATGAATCCGACGACTTCTTTGCCTATGCCGAGGGCAAGACCCAGGCGGATGAGCACCTGAAGAAGTCCTCGCTGCGCTGGACCATCCTGGGCCCGGGCATGCTGACCCTCGACGACGCCTCCGGGAAGATCACCGTGCTGCCCGAGGGCCAGCAGCCGGACAACGCCGACACCTCGCGCGCGAACGTCGCCGCTGTGGCCCATGCGGTCCTGTCGGACGACACCACGATCGGGCGCAAGATCAACTTCGTGGACGGCGACACCCCGATCGCGGAGGCCATCTCCGCTTCCTGATCAGGGCGCCTGCAGAAGGCATACGGTCACGACGACGGCCGCGAGCGAGCTGGGAGCTCGTTCGCGGCCGTCGTCTGCCATGCAGGGACCGGCCCCGGTGCGTGCCATCTCGAGGATCGGGCTAGTGTCAGTCTCCGAAGACGCGGGACATGGAGGTCCCGCGGGGTCGCGGAGGATTGAGAATGAGTCAGGTGCGAACCGGTCGGGCGCAGGGCACAGGCCTGCCTCCCCTGACGTCAGGGAAGCACTCGCGCTTCCTGGACAAGCTGGTGGTCATCGCGACCTTCGGCGGCCTTCTCTTCGGCTACGACACGGGCGTGATCAACGGCGCCCTGGGCCCCATGTCGGAGCCCGGGGCGCTGGATCTCTCCCCGATGGAGCAGGGCGTCGTGACGTCGTCGCTGCTGATCGGCGCTGCAGTCGGCGCGATCATCGGCGGGCGCTGCTCGGACCGCTGGGGACGTCGGCGCACGATCCTGGCCATGGCGGTCCTGTTCTTCATCGGGGCGCTGGGCTGCGTGCTCGCCCCGAGCGCCGGTGTCATGGTGGCGTTCCGCGTGGTCCTGGGCCTGGCTGTGGGCGGAGCCTCGGTCACCGTGCCGGTCTACCTCTCGGAGATGGCCCCCACCGAGCGCCGCGGGGCCATGTCCGGGCGCAACGAGGTCATGATCGCGGTCGGTCAGCTGCTGGCGTTCCTGATCAACGCGATCATCGGCAGCGCGTTCTACGAGGTCCCCGGGCACTGGCGCGTGATGCTGGCCGTGGCCGCGCTGCCGGCGCTGGCGCTGTTCTTCGGGATGCTGCGCATGCCGGAGTCGCCGCGCTGGCTGCTGGCCCAGGGCGACCGCGATGCCGCGCTGAAGGTCCTGGAGCGGGTCCGCACTCCGGAGCGCGCCAAGGCAGAGCTCGTGGAGGTCGAGGGGCTGGCCGCTCGCGATGCGGCTGAGCACGAGGGCGGGCTGGCGACTCTGCGCACCGAGCCCTGGGTGCGCCGCGTGCTGCTGATCGGCATCGGCGTGGCCGTGTCCCAGCAGCTCTCCGGCATCAACTCCGTCATGTACTACGGCACGCTGCTGCTGGAGCAGGCGGGCTTCTCGTCCTCGGCCGCCCTGATCGCCAACGTGGCCAACGGCGTGATCGCCGTGATCGGCATGCTCACCGGCATGGCCCTGATCGACCGCGTGGGACGACGCCGGCTGATGATCTTCGGCTTCACGGGCATCACGTCCATGCACCTGCTGATCGGGCTGAGCGCCCTGCTGCTGCCCGAGGGTCTGGGGCGGGCGATCTTCATCCTGATCTTCGTGGTGCTGTTCGTAGGATGCATGCAGGCCTCGATCGGCTTCGGCGCGTGGATCATCCTGGCCGAGATCTTCCCGCTGAAGTTCCGCGGGGCGGGCATCGGGATCTCGGTGCTGATGATGTGGCTGGCCAACGCCACGGTGACCCTGTTGTTCCCGCAGGTGGTCTCGGCCACCGGCATCACGGTGACGTTCTTCCTGTTCTCGGCCCTGGGCGCGGCATGCCTGTTCTTCTTCTGGCGCTTCGTCCCGGAGACCAAGGGGCGCTCGCTCGAGCAGATCGAGAAGTCCTTCGCAGCCGGTGAGCTGAAGCAGATCCACCGCCGCTGATCGCTCGATCGCACTGCTCGGCGCCGTCGGTCCCCGGACCGGCGGCGCCGCCGCGTGTCAGCTGCAGCCCATCCCGGCGAGCTCCAGGCAGTCCCGGCAGACCACGTGGCCCGAATCGGTGGGCCTGAGGTCCAGGAAGCGCACGCTGGGCAGCTGCGCCCGGACGACGGCTGCGGCCACGGCCTCCGTGACTGCCTCCACATTGCGCTCCGGGACGAGCATGAGCACCGAGCCGCCGAAGCCGCCGCCGATCAGCCGTGCGCCGTCGGCGCCGGCGCTGAGCGCTGTGTCCACGATGAGGTCGGCGGCGGCGAACGAGGCCTCGGCGTCGTTGCGCATTGAGGCGTGTCCGCTGGTGAGGATCCGCCCGACGGCGCAGGGGACCGCCACCTCCGTCTGGCCGGCGAGCAGGGCGTCGATCTGCTCGGAGCGCAGCATCTCCGTGAGGGCGTGGCGCAGGCGGCGGAAGGCGTCGCCGGGGTCGCGGCCCTCGAGCTGCTCGGCGGTGGGCGCGGCATCCTCCCAGCGGCGCAGGACGGTCTCGACGTCGTCCTGGGACGGTGTCTCCGGCAGGAGGTCCCGCAGGCGGTCGGCGCCCAGGAATCGGGCGGCTGCCTCGGCGTCCAGGCGGCGGGAGGAGAACTCGTGCCCGCCGAGCCAGTGCGGCGTGCGCGTGTCCACGCCGATCAACCGGTGCCCGTCCAGCAGCGCGTCGGCCGAGCGGTAGGTGATCGAGAAGTCGCGGCAGTCCAGGGAGACCACCTGGCCGGCGTGGGAACGCAGGCTCGCGGTCTGATCCAGCCCGCCGGTGTTGGCACCCACCACGCGGACCTCCGCCATCATGCAGGCGTGGGCCAGGGCTGCGCGGCGGGCGTCGTCGTGCTCGTCGGAGCCGGTGATCATCCCCGCGAAGGCGAGGATCGAGGCGCACTCCAGCGCGGCCGAGGACGACAGGCCGCCGCCCACGGGAAGAGTGGAGCGGATCAGCATGTCGGCTCCGAAGCCCTCGGGGATGCTGATCCCGGGGGTGCACTCCGCGACCTCGTGCAGGCCCCACAGGGCGCCGGCCACATAACCGGTCCAGCCCTCGGGACGGCCCGGGCCGATGTCCTCCACGCGGACCTCGACGATCCCCTCGTCCAGCGTGGGCTCCAGGGTGCGCATGCGCAGGAGGCCGTCGGTGCGCGGTGCTGCAGCCACGAGCGTTCCGTAGGGCAGGGCCATCGGAAGGCAGCGCCCGCCCAGGAAGTCGATGTGCTCTCCGTTGAGGTTCGCGCGGCCCGGGGACTGCCAGATGCCTTCCGGCCTGCGGCCGAAGACCCTCTCGAAGTTCTCGAGACCGCTGCGCGCGATCACCGCATTGTCGGGGTGCGGCACCCATTCGGGTGCGGCAGATCCCGGCTCCGCGGGGTGGGGCTGGTGCACGGGGGCCTCCTGGTGCTGAGAAGTGCGCCCCACTCTAGACCCGGTGCCGGACGCGCTATCAGCGCAGGCGCCGCTCGTGCTGTGTGCCACTGCCCTGCGCGGTGCGCCGCGGTCGGAACGACCGGCGCGGCTTGGGCGGCGGGTTCGACGCGCCGTGGGTCGTGACCACCTGCAGAACGCGCTCCAGGTCTGTGCCCACGGTGACCAGCCACCAGTGGTCCCAGGTGTTGCGCATCTCGAGGTCCTCCAGGACGTTCGAGAGATCGCTCACCCGCGCACGGGCCCGCGCGGCCAGGATCTGGACCTCGTCCTTCTCCTCGTCGTCCAGGTTCAGCGGCACGATCGACAGGGAGGTGGTCATGGTCGAGAACGACTCGGTGTCCACCTTCCATGCCACGCGCATGACCTCGGCGACGGCGCGCAGCGTGCGCTCGAGCTCGCGGGAGACGTCGGCGGGGACCACCATGTGGGAGCCGTCCTCGGCGAACAGCCTGCGCAGGGCGTCGGTGAGGTCGCGCATGTAGAAGGAGACGTGCTCCACGCGGATCAGACGGGCCAGACCGGGGTCCTGACCCTTCTTGTTGGGCAGCATCATGCGCGGGTTGCCCTTGGCGGTGGAGGCGGTGGCTTCGACGACGCCGCGGACCTCCGCGGCGACCGAGGCGAGCTGGTAGTTGACCTCCACCCAGTCGGTGCGCGAGGTGGAGCCGGGCGTGCGGACCTCCATGGCGACGTCGCGCAGATAGAACACCATCAGCCGCTCGATCCGTCCCAGCTCCAGGGACGCGGAGCGGAAGTCGACGGGCTGAGCCACCACGTAGTTCACGATCAGCCCGATCGTGGCGCCGGTGGCCATCTGGACGATGTAGCCCAGCGAGTAGTTGTCGGCGTTGGGCCCGCCCACCACCAGCACGAACAGCGCGGTGATGGGGATGTAGTCCGCCCCGGCCCCGAACCTGCGGACGCCCGCCAGGATGACGCCGAGGGCGATGGCGGGGAACAGGGTGATGACCACCGGCCACGGCGTGAGCTGGACTGTCAGGGCCAGGATCATGCCCACGCCCAGTCCCAGAAGCGTCTGCCCCGCAGTGCGCAGCGAGCCCGTGAGGCTCGGGTACATCGCCACGAGCGCGCCCAGAGGGGCGTAGTAGGGGTACTGCGCCACGACGCCCGGCATGAACGGGGCGACCATGTAGGCGAGCATGCAGGCCAGCGCCGCCTTGAGGGCCAGCAGCAGGCGCGACGAGTTGATCGTGCTGTTGTGCCAGGGGCGCAGCAGCGAATCATCGTCGTCGCGCGAGGCCGATGACGGCTGGGAGGAGAGGCGCACGGCAGTCCTGTTCAAGCGGGGCGAGTGCCCGGGATCAGATGCTTGAGGGGCGCGAGAAGAGATCTACGCG
>CAACWV010000140.1_pt1 | contig 20559 bp, 15 predicted proteins | sample 2275731 | NCBI WGS metagenome assembly CAACWV01 (sample SAMEA5312473, study PRJEB27640) | indoor metagenome | biome: indoor environment; feature: uncontrolled; material: tiles wood | place: Germany | collected 2014-07-07 | reverse complement strand
AACGGCTGAACAAGGAGATCCGGCGCCGCACGGACGCGGTCGGGATCTTCCCGAATCGTGAGGCCATCGTTCGTCTCGTCGGGGCCGTGCTGGCCGAGCAGACCGACGAGTGGGCCGAGGGTCGCCGCTACCTCGGCCTCGAGGTCCTCACCCGCTGCCGGCTCACCGCCGTCGAGACCACCGGAAGCGAGGTGACTCCCGAGCCCCTCACCGCGCTCACAGCCTGACCCCCACGAAAGATCGCTACACCACTCCCAGGGGCTTGACCGTGTTGCTGGGGTATTGAGACATGTGGTGACGAGGTAGTGAGACTCAACACCTCCGCCACCGCGCAGAGCTGAAGGGCCCTGCTTCCCCGAGGTCTCGGGGAAGCAGGGCCCTTCAGGCATTTCCGGGCCGCACCTGCGCCCACATCCTGCCCGCACCGGCCCGCGGCCTCCGAGGTGTCGGCCCCGGGCCTAGACTGGAGGCCCGTCCCAGAGATCGACGCGGCCCGTCGTGCCGCCAGGAGAAGAACCTTGAGCAGCATCACCGTGAACGTGACCGACCGCGAGGGCGCCCGCACCGAGGGCGTCGAGTGGAAGTCCCACGAGTCCCTGATGGAGGCGCTCACGCGCCACAAGTTCCCCATCCTCGCCACCTGCGGCGGCAATGCATCGTGCTCCACGTGCCACTGCTACCTGGACGGCGCGTTCGAGACCACGCAGGAGAACTCCCCCATCGGGGATGAGGAGGAGGACCTGCTGGACATGCTCGACGACACCCGCCACGACGACTCCCGCCTGACCTGCCAGGTCGAGTGGTCCGAGTCGCTCGAGGGTGCCGAGATCACCATCGCCCCGGAGTGGTGAGCGGGAGGACCGCGCTGTGACCACAGTCCCGGAGGATCAGCTCGCCCGCGCCGCGAGCCTGCTGCGCGAGGATCTCACGACCCGCGCCGCCTACGTCTCGGACGCCTCGATCTACCGTCGCCTCCCCGCCGCCGTGGCCGAGCCGCGCACGGTCGGCCAGATCCGCGACCTGCTGGCGCTGGCCCATGAGCGCGGCTGGTCCGTGATCAGCCGCGGCGGCGGCACCTCCGTGGCCGGCAACTCGATCGGCGACGGCCTGGTCATCGACACCTCCCGGCACTTCAACCGGGTCCTGTCGATCGATCCGCAGGCCGAGACCGCGGATATCGAGCCCGGTGTGATCTGCGACGACCTCCGCGCCGCGGCGGCCGAGCACGGGCTGACCTACGGGCCGGACCCCTCCACGCACGCGCGCTGCACCGTGGGCGGGATGGTCGGCAACAACGCCTGCGGATCGCATTCGGTGGCATGGGGCACGGCGGCCGAGAACCTCGTGGCGGTGACCGTCATGCTGGCCGACGGCCGAGAGGTCGAGCTGCGCGCCGGCGGGACCTCAGGGCCCGCCCTGACCCGCGCCCTGAGCGCGCTGCGCGATGAGCACCGCGCCATGCTGCGCACCGAGCTCGGCCAGTTCCCCCGCCAGGTCTCGGGCTACGGCCTGCACTACCTGCTCGAGGAGAACGGCTTCGACGTCGCCAAGGCCTTCGCCGGCACCGAGGGCACGTGCGGGATCATCACGCGGATGACCGTGAAGCTCGTGCGCAGGCCGGCGGCCACCGCCCTGGCAGTGCTCAGCTTCGCGGACGCGATCGCCGCGGCCCACGCCGCCCCGGCGCTGCGCGTGCGCGGCGTGACCACGATCGAGGGCATGGGCGGCGACCTGCTGGACGCCCTGCGCTCGCGCCCCGGCAACGAGACCGCCGGATCCGAGCTGCCCCCGGGCGGGGGCTGGCTGTACTGCGAGGTCGGCGGCGAGACCGTGGAGGCGGCCCAGGCCCGCGCCCAGCAGCTCGAGGGGATCGTGGAGTCCTCGGGCCGCGCCGAGGTCCAGGGGGCCGTCGTCGTGGTGGATCCTGCGCGCACCCGCAGCCTGTGGCGGATCCGCGAGGCCTCGGCAGGGATCGTCACCCGCCTGCCGGACGGCGGCGAGGCCTGGCCCGGCTGGGAGGACTCCGCCGTGCCGCCCGAGAACCTCGGCGACTACCTGCGCGATCTCTATGCGCTGCTCGACGAGCTCGAGCTGCGCGGCATCCCGTTCGGGCACTTCGGCGAGGGTTGCGTGCACATCCGCATCTCGTTCGACTTCGGCACCGAGGCCGGGGTGGCCCGCTACCGCGAGTTCATCGAGCGCGCCTCGCAGCTCGTGCGGCACTACGGCGGCTCGGTCTCCGGCGAGCACGGCGACGGCCGGGCCCGCTCCGAGCTGCTGGGCATCATCTACTCCCCCGAGGCCCTGCGGGCCTTCGCCGCCTTCAAGCGCGCGTTCGATCCCGCAGGATTCTTCAACCCCGGCGTGCTCGTGGACCCCGAGCCGATCGACCAGGGCATCCGCCCCGGCCCCGGGGCGCGCACCTTCGACCTGAAGCCCGTGCACGCCTTCAGCCACGACAACGGCTCGTTCGCAGGCGCGGTCAATCGATGCGTGGGCGTGGGCGCCTGCCGCTCGGATGTCGGCGCCATGTGCCCGTCGTTCCAGGCCACCCGGGACGAGGTCCACTCGACCCGCGGGCGCATGCGCTCCCTGGCGGAGATGCTGCGCGGGGAGCACCTCAAGGACGGCTGGAAGGCCGAGGAGACCCTCGAGGCCCTCGACGGCTGCCTGTCCTGCAAGGCCTGCGTGGCCGAGTGCCCGGTCAATGTGGACGTGGCCACCTACAAGTCCGAGTTCCTGCACCATCACTACGGCGAGGGCATCCGCAGCTTCGTGGGCCGTCGCCGCCGCCCCATGGCGCACCTGACCATGGGCTGGCTGCCCGTGCTGGCGCGGCTGATGAACGCGGTGCCCGGGGCGCCGTCGCTGGTCAACGCGGCCATGAAGGTGCAGCCGCTGCAGAAGGCGGTCATGCGCCTGGGCGGCGTGGAGTCCCAGCGCGAGATGATCCGCTTCGCCGACCAGCCGCTGACCCGCTGGTTCTCCTCACGGCCCGGCGAGGACCCGGACGGGCGCCCGTCGGTCGTGCTGTGGCCGGACTCCTGGACGAACTTCATGGACGACGGACCCGGCAAGGCCGCCGTCGAGGTCCTGGAGGCCCTGGGCTACCGCGTGCTGATGCCCGCCGGCAGCGTCTGCTGCGGCATGACCTGGCACTCGACCGGCCAGCTCGAGGCTCTCAAGCGCGAGGTCACCCGCACCCTGGGCGTCATGGAGCCGCTGCTGGAGGCCGGCTATCCCGTGATCGGGCTCGAGCCGTCCTGCACCGTGATGCTCCAGGACGAGATCACCGAGCTGCTGCCCGAGGACCCCCGGGCCGCCGATCTCGCTGGGCGCACCCTGACCCTGGGGCAGTTCACCGCGCGCCACCTCGCCGAGGGCGGGAAGTGGCCGTTCGAGTCCCTGGAGCACGACGGCGCCGCGCGCGAGGCCGTGTGTCAGGTGCACTGCCACCAGAAGTCGATGATCGGCTACGACGCCGAGCTCGAGGTCCTGCAGCGCCTGGGCGTGGACGTGGACATGGTCGGCGGCGGCTGCTGCGGTCTGGCCGGGAACTACGGCTTCGAACCGGGTCACCTGGAGGTCTCCCGCACGCTCGGGGAGCGCGAGCTGTTCCCCAAGATCCGCGCGGCCGGGCCCGATCCCCTCGTGGTGGCCGACGGCTTCTCCTGCCGCACCCAGATCCGCGAGGGCACCGACGCCTCCGGCCGGACCCTGGCCGAGGTCATGCGCTCGGCGCTGCCCGAGGCCCGCTGAGCCGGCTGGCGGGATCGCTGCGGCCACGAGCCGCGGCATCGGCATGGCCACGAGCCTCGAGACCGCCCGCTGCGCTGTCGGGGCCCGGCCTACGATTGCTCTATAGAGGCCCGGACCACGTCGGCTCGGACCCGCGACACCTCAGCAGGAGGCTCCTCATGTCGACTCGCACCCGCCCCCTCGCCCTCAGCGCGCTCTCCCTGGCCGCGCTGCTCGCCCTGAGCGCCTGCGGCGGCTCGGGCGAGGACCAGGACAGCACCGACAGCTCGTCCGGCTCGGCCTCGCAGAGCGCTTCGGCACAGCCCTCTGCCTCCGCCTCGCAATCCACGTCCTCCGAGTCCGCCGCGGACCCCTCGGCCTCCCCCTCGACGGAGCCCTCCGAGCCGTCAGCAGACGATTCGGCCGCAGCCAGCGACTCCGCCGAGCAGACCGCTGCCGGGGAGGAGACCGCGCAGGAGGCCCCGGCCGCGGAGGATTCGGCAGAGGCCGACGGATCCTCGGCGCAGCAGGGCTCCGCACAGCCGAAGGGGCAGCAGGGCGCCGAGCAGGCGACCGGGCAGCAGGACACCCGACAGGGCGCCCAGGCCGAGCAGGGCAGCGCCGCCGCACAGCCCGCTGCCGCCGGTGCGTGCGACGCCTCCTCCCTGGCGGGATCGCTGCAGCCGGTGGATGCCGGGATGGGCTCCGTGCACTACCAGCTGGTCCTCACCAACACGGGCTCGCAGCCCTGCGTCCTGTCCGGCTACCCGGGCGTCTCCTACGCGGATGCCGCGGGACAGCCCGTCGGCATCCCGGCCTCGCGCGCACCGGAGGCGGGCGCTGCGGTGACCGTGGCACCGGGCCAGTCGGCCTCGGCGGGTCTGCAGGAGACCGGAGCCGGCTCCTACGGCCAGGTCTGCAACCCGCACGAGACCTCCGCGCTGGTCGTCTACCCGCCGGGCAGCACGGAGGCGCTGAGCATCGCCCATTCGACCCAGGCCTGCGGCAACCCCAAGATCGGGCAGCTGCAGGTGAAGGGCTTCGGTGCCTGAGCCCTCCGAGCGCGCAGCACCTGCCCAGGTCCGAGGGCTCCCCGCAGACGAGGAGCCCTCGGACGGACGCCCCGCGCCGGGCTCGTCGCTCGAGGCGTTCTCGCCGGCTGCCCGCGACTGGTTCACGGGCGCCTTCTCCACGCCCACCGCCGCCCAGGAGGGCGCGTGGAAGGCCATCGCCGGAGGCGAGCACGCCCTCGTGGTCGCTCCCACCGGTTCCGGCAAGACCCTGGCCGCCTTCCTCTGGGCGATCGACCGGCTGATCTCGCAAGCGGCCGTGCCGCAGCCCGCTGGGCCCCGCTCCGGCTCAGCCGCCCCAGGTGCGCCGGCTGCCTCAGCAGCGTCAGCCGAAGCGTCCTCCGAAGCTGCTGCTGCTGCGAACGATCGTTCCGGATCCGACCTGCGCAGGAAGGCCTCGAGCGCCTCGTCCAAGCGCAGGGCCACCACGCGCGTCCTGTACATCTCCCCGCTCAAGGCGCTCGGCGTGGACGTGGAGCGCAACCTGCGCTCGCCCCTGATCGGGATCACGCAGACCGCCCGCCGGATGGGGCTGGAGCCGCCCGAGATCTCCACCGGCGTGCGCTCCGGGGACACCCCTCAGGCCGTGCGGCGCGCGCTGCTGGCCTCCCCGCCGGACATCCTGATCACCACGCCCGAATCGCTGTACCTGATGCTCACCTCCAAGGCCCGCGAGTCCCTGCGCGGTGTGGAGACCGTGATCCTGGACGAGGTCCACGCCGTGGCAGGCACCAAGCGCGGCGCGCATCTGTCGGTGTCGCTCGAGCGCCTGGACGACCTTCTCGAGCGCCCGGCCCAGCGCATCGGGCTCTCGGCCACCGTCGACCCGGTCGAGACGGTCACGCGCTTCCTGGGCGGGCGGGAGCCGGTGGCCGTCGTGCGCCCGGAGTCGACCAAGCGCTGGGACCTGGAGATCAGCGTGCCCATCCCGGACATGACGGTGCTGGGCGGTCCCGCCGCGTCGAGCTCGCTGCTGGAGTCCGACTACGACGCCGACGAGCCGGCGAACGTCGCCTCCATCTGGCCGCACGTGGAGGAGCGGGTGGTCGATCTGGTCGAGGCGCATCGCTCCACGATCGTCTTCGCCAACTCCCGAGGCCTGGCCGAGAAGCTCACCGCCCGCCTCAACGAGATCCACGCGTTCCGGCTGGAGCACGCACCGGATGATGACGGCCAGGCGACCCAGCCCAGCGGGATCGAGCGGCAGCACAACCGCTACGAAGGCGCAGCGCCCCTGCTGGCCCGAGCCCACCACGGCTCGGTCTCCAAGGATCAGCGCGCCCTGATCGAGGAGGACCTCAAGTCCGGCGTCCTGCGCTGCGTGGTGGCCACCAGCTCGCTCGAGCTCGGCATCGACATGGGGCTCGTGGACCTGGTGGTGCAGATCGAGTCCCCGCCGTCCGCGGCCTCGGGGCTGCAGCGCGTGGGCCGCGCCGGCCACCAGGTCGGCGAGATCTCGATCGGGCGGATGTTCCCCAAGCACCGCGGCGATCTGCTGGACGCGGCCGTGACCGTGGAGCAGATGCTGGCCGGGCGGGTCGAGCCGCTGCACATCCCGTCGAATCCGCTGGACATCCTGGCTCAGCAGACGATCGCGGTGTGCGCCACCGAGACCGTGCCCGTCGAGGACTGGTGGGACACCGTGCGCCGGGCCGCGCCGTTCCTGGGACTGCCGCGCAGCGCGTTCGACTCGGTGCTGGACCTGGTCTCCGGGCGCTACCCGTCGGACGAGTTCGCGGAGCTGCGCCCGCGCGTGGTCTGGGACCGGGACGAGGGCACGCTCACCGGCCGCCCCGGGGCCCAGCGCCTGGCCGTGACCTCCGGCGGCACGATCCCCGACCGCGGGCTGTTCCCCGTGCACCTGGCCGGGCAGGACGATTCCTCGCCCAAGCGGGTGGGCGAGCTCGACGAGGAGATGGTCTACGAGTCCCGCACCGGCGATGTGATCGCCCTGGGCGCCTCGTCGTGGCGGATCGCGGAGATCACCCATGACCGAGTGCTCGTCACCCCGGCACCGGGGCAGGCGGGCAAGCTGCCGTTCTGGCACGGCGACGGCATCGGGCGGCCCGTCGAGCTCGGTCGAGCGCAGGGCCGCTTCCTGCGCGAGGCCTCGGGTGCTGCGGAGGCCGCGCTGCGCGAGCGGCTGGCCGCCGACGGCCTGGACACCTGGGCGCAGGACAACCTCCACCGCTACCTCACGGAGATGCGCGAGGCCGTCGGGCATGTGCCCTCGGACCGCACGCTGATACTCGAGCGCTTCCACGACGAGCTCGGGGACTGGCGCGTAGTCCTGCACTCCCCCTACGGGCTGCCCGTGCACGCGCCGTGGGCCCTGGCCGTCGGGGCGCGGCTCGAGGAGCGCTGGGGTCTGGACAGCTCCGCGCAGGCCTCCGATGACGGCATCGTCCTGCGACTGCCGGCCACCGACGACCAGCCGCCGGGCGCCGAGCTGTTCCTCTTCGACCCGGAGGAGCTCGAGCAGATCGTGACCGAGCGAGTCGGCTCCTCGGCGCTGTTCGCCTCCCGCTTCCGCGAGTGCGCGGCCCGCGCGCTGCTGCTGCCGCGCCGGGATCCGGGACGACGCACGCCCCTGTGGCAACAGCGCCAGCGCTCCGCCCAGCTGCTCGACGTCGCTCGCAAGCACCCCCAGTTCCCGATCGTGCTCGAGACGGTGCGCGAGTGCCTCCAGGACGTCTACGACCTCCCCGCTCTGCAGGAGCTGCACCGCCAGATCGACCGCCGCGCGCTGCGCATGGTCGAGGTGACCACCGAGACGCCCTCGCCCTTCGCCCGCACCCTGCTCTTCGGCTACCTGGGGCAGTTCATCTACGAGGGCGACTCCCCGCTGGCCGAGCGCAAGGCCGCGATCCTCTCCCTGGACACCGCCCTGCTCTCCGAGCTGCTGGGCCGGGCCCAGCTGCGCGAGCTGCTCGACGCCGAGGTCATCGCCCAGACCGAGGCCCAGCTGCAGCACCTGGCCCCCTCCCGGCGCCTGCTGGGCATGGAGGGGCTGGCCGATCTGCTGCGGCTGCTCGGGCCGCTGGGCCTCGAGGAGGCAGCGGCTCGGCTGCGCCCGGAGTCGGGCGGGCCGGCCGCTGCGACCGGAGCGGACGCCTCCGTCGAGGACTCGGACGACCCCTCCGAGCCCTCCGTCAGCCCCGAGCAGGCCTCTGCGTGGGCGGAGGAGCTGGTGCGCAGGCGGCGCGCCTTCTGGCTGCTGCGCGAGGGGCAGCAGGTGCTCGCCGCGGTCGAGGATGCCGCCCGGCTGCGCGACGCACTGGGCACGCCGATCCCGCACGGGGTGCCGGTCAGCTTCCTGGAGCCGGTCGAGAATCCGGTCGAGGACCTCGTGGCGCGCTTCGCCCGCACGCACGGGCCGTTCACCGTGGCCGAGGCCTCCCGGGGCACCGGATTGGGCCCGGCCGTCGTCGCCGGGACCCTCGAGCGCCTGGGCGCTGCGCGCCGCGTCCTGGAGGGCGAGTTCCGCCCCGACCGGCAGGAGGAACACCACCGCGGGCCGCGCTCAGAATGGTGCGACAAGGACGTGCTGCACCGGATCCGGCGACGCTCGCTGGCCGCGCTGCGCCAGCAGGTCGAGCCGGTGGCCCCGGAGGTCTACGCCCGCTTCCTGCCCTCGTGGCAGTCGGTCGGGCCGGGGCATCGCCTGCGCGGGGCGGACGGCCTGCTCAGCGTCGTGGATCAGCTCGCGGGGGTGGCGGTGCCGGCCTCGGCGCTGGAGCCGCTCGTGCTCCGTCAGCGCCTCGAGGGCTACCGGCCCGAGCTGCTCGACGAGCTGCTGGCCTCCGGGGAGATCGTGTGGTCCGGGGCGGGCTCGCTGGCCGGCGACGACGGCTGGATCAGTCTCCACCTGGCCGAGTCGCAGCAGCTCAGCCTGCCTCCGCGAGCGGATCTGCGCGCCCGCGCCGCCGGGATCGACGACGCCGTCCAGGCCGCGCTGCTGGCCGTCATGGGCGATGGCGGCGCGCGGTTCGGCCACCAGCTGCGCAGCGCCGTGCTCGAGCAGAACGATCGTTCGCAGATCCCCGGGCTGGACATGCCTGCCCTCACCCGCGCCCTGTGGGAGCTCGTGTGGGCCGGGCTGGTCACCAACGACACGTTCGCCCCGGTGCGCTCCCTGGTCGCGGGCGGCTCCGCCGCTCACCGGCAGAAGCCGCGCACCCCACGAGGACGCACCGCAGGCAGACGCGGAGCAGCCCGACTGCGGGCCCGGGACGCGGCGCTGTCGCGGCCGTCATCCGAGCGCACCCCAGGGCCCGCGGAGGCGGGCGATCCCACCGGGCTGTCCGGGCGGTGGTCGCTGCTGGACCCCGAGCCGCTCGAGCCCACGCTGCGCGCGAGCGCCTCGGCCGAGCTGCTGCTGGACCGCTACGGCGTGGTGACCCGCGGGGCGGTGGGGGCCGAGGACATCGCAGGCGGGTTCTCCGCCGTGTACAAGGTCCTGGCTGCCGTCGAGGAGGCCGGTCACGCACGGCGCGGCTACTTCATCGAGGGTCTGGGGGCCGCGCAGTTCGCGCAGTCGGGCACCGTGGATCGGCTGCGCGGCTTCGCCGACGACGAGCAGGCGCGCACCGAGCCTCGCGAGCCCGTCGTGCTGGCGCTGGCCGCGACCGACCCTGCGAACCCGTACGGCGCCACGCTGCCCTGGCCGGAGACGATCGACTCGCACGACAGCACCGAGTCCACCACGGCGGCGCGGCACCGGCCGGGACGCAAGGCGGGGTCGATCCTCGCGCTCGTGGACGGCGATCCGGTGCTCTACCTGGAGCGCGGCGGGCGCACCGCCCTGGTCTTCGACGACGACCCCGAGCGTCTGCGGATGATCGGCCCGCCGATCGCCGACGTGGTGCGCGCAGGGGCCGCCGAGAAGCTCACGGTCGAGCGCGTCAACGGCATGCCCGCCCTCGGGCACGGCGCGCTCGAGACCGCGGTGCGCGAGTCCCTGGTCGCCGCCGGGTTCTCGACCACGCCCAAGGGCCTGCGGATCCGCCGTGCCTGAGGGGGATTCCGTCTGGCGCGCGGCCGCTGCCCTGCACTCCGGGCTGGCGGGGCGGCAGCTGCTGCGCAGCGACCTCCGGGTCCCCGCGCTGGCCACCGTCGATCTGTCCGGGCGCACCGTCCAGGAGGCGGTCTCGCGCGGCAAGCACCTGCTGATCCGCATCGGGCCCGATCCGAGCACCGGTGCCCGCGCGGTCACGCTGCACTCGCATCTGATGATGGAGGGCCGATGGGAGATCGAGGACCTCGACCCTCTCGCGGCGGGATCGGACTCCCCCGGCCGTCGTCGGCCCGGCGCCTCGAGCGCGCGATCGCAGCGCCGCGCCCGGCCGAAGCACACGATCCGTGCCGTGCTCGAGACCGCGGGGACCCGGGCCACCGCGTCCTCCGTCCAGCAGCTCGTGATCGTGGCCCGGGAGCAGGAGGACCGGCTCGTGGGGCACCTGGGCCCGGACCTCCTGGCACCGCAGTGGTCCGCGCAGCACCTGCAGGAGGCGGTGCGCCGTCTGCTGGAGCGCCCCGATCGCCCGATCGCCGCAGCGCTCATGGATCAGTCGAGACTGGCAGGGATCGGCAGCATCTACCGCTGCGAGCTGCTGTTCCTGCACCGCCTGGCTCCGCAGACGCCCGTGGCCGATGTTCCGGATCTGCAGGCGATCGTCGAGGATGCGCACGAGCTGCTGCTGCGCAACCGCGACAGCGGCCCGCGAGTCACCACGGGCGATCCGCGGCCCGGCAGGCAGCTGTGGGTCTACGGCCGTGAGCGCAGGCCGTGCCGACGCTGCGAGACGCCGATCCTCAAGCGGACCTGGGACGATGCCGCCGGTCAGCGCGATCCCCGCACCGGCCTGCAGGCGCCGGCCCGCGAGCGCCCCTTCTACCTCTGCCCGCGCTGCCAGCGCTGAGACCCGGACAGCCGAGATCCAGCCCGGGCTGGGCTCCTCAGCAGTCGAGGGCGGCGAGCAGCCCGGGCTGGGAGAGCTCCTCGTTGAGCCAGGGGCTCAGCAGCTGCGGCACGGCCCGGCTGGCCCGCAGCAGCTCGGCGGGATCGACCCAGAGGGACTCCGCGACCTCCTCGGGATTCGGCACGGGCGAGGACTCGGCCCGGGCGGTCCACACCGGGCAGAACTCGTTCTCGACCACGCCCGAGGCATCGCGCGCCCAGTAGGCGAACTCCGGCACGACCTCCCGCAGCTCGGTCAGCTCGAGTCCCAGCTCCTGCTCGGCCCGGCGGTGCAGCGCCGCAGCCATGGATTCACCCGGTCCCGGGTGGCCGCAGAAGCTGTTCGTCCACACGCCCGGCCAGGTCCGCTTGCTCAGGGCACGACGGGTGAGCAGCACCCGCCCGTCGTCGTCCAGGACCCAGCAGGAGAAGGCCAGGTGCAGAGGGGTGTCCGCGGTGTGGACCTCGGATTTCAGCGCCGTGCCGATCGGCAGGCGCGCGGTGTCCAGCAGCACGACCTGCTCGGGCCGCCTGGGGGTGGTCATGGTGATCGCACTTCCTCACGTCGTCGTTGCCCCGAGTCTGCCAGGATGCCCCCATGTCCCGCCGCCGCGCACGTCCCAGACCGCTCTCCCCGCGCGATGGCATCGATCCGGTCTCGGTCCGGCTCCCGGACGACCGCAGCTGCACGGCCGGCGAGCACCTGCTGCTGCGCTTCCCCGCCTCGCGCGCGCAGCTCGAGCGGCTGCTGTCGGACGGCGAGATCGTCGACGACCGCGGCGCCCCGCTGCCCGCCGACGCCCCGTGCGCCGGTCAGCGGGTCTGGTACCACCGCGAGCTGCCGGTGGAGCCCGAGCTGCCCCATGACATGCCGGTCCTCTACGAGGACGAATGGCTGCTGGCGGTCGACAAGCCGCACGGGCTGCCGTCCACGCCGCGGGGAGGGTTCATCGCGCAGACGGCGCTGAGCGTGCTGCGTCGCCGCCGCGGCGAGGACGACCTGGTTCCGGCGCATCGCCTGGACCGGGACACCGCCGGCGTGCTGCTGCTGATCCGCGATCCCCGGGCGCGCGGGGCCGTGCAGCGCCAGTTCCAGGACCGTCGCACCGAGAAGTCGTACGAAGCGGTAGCCCGCCTGGGCGGTCTGGTGCTCGAGGACCTGCCGGATCGGCGCAGCAGCCGGCTGCTCAAGCAGCGCGGGGTCCTGCAGGCCGCCGAGGTCCCCGGCGAGCCCAATGCCGTGACGCACCTCGATCCGCTGAGCGCCTTCGAGGACGACGACGGCCGCTGGGCCCACCTGCGCCTGCACCCCTTGACCGGGCAGACCCACCAGCTGCGGGTCCACCTGGCAGCGCTCGGGACGCCCATCCGCTGGGATCCGCTCTACCCGCAGGTGCTTCCCCGGGAGCCGGGCGACGTCTCGCGTCCGCTCCAGCTGCTCGCGCGCACCCTGCGACTCACCCACCCGGTGACCGGGCAGGCCCTGGAGCTGAGGAGCCGTCGCCGCCTGGAGACCCTCCCCCGCTGATGCCGCCTCGGAGATCGCGGGGCGGCGTCGGGGCGGATCGCTAGGCTGAGGGCCAGCCGTCCGCGACAGCCCGCAGCACTTTCGACGGCAGCGCACGACCCCCACGCACAGGAGAGCCATGAGCCACGACCCCGCCGCCTCGATCCTCGCCGATGCCGTCGACGACCGCGCCGTGCGCGCAGCTCTGGCCGCCCGCTCGGTGCAGGAGCTGTTCGGGCAGCGGGCCCTCGGCATCCCCGGGACCTGGCTGGCTGCGATCACCTTCCCTGGGCCGTCGCGGACCAACCTGACCTGGCACTACTGGTGGCAGGCGCACCTGCTCGACGCCCTCGTGGATGCCGCCCTGCGGGAGGCCTCCTCGGGAGGGGACCCGGAGCCGCTGCGCAAGCGCGCGCATCAGCTGCTGCGCGGCATCGCCGTGCGCTCGGGCGGGTCGGTCGTGATCAACAGCTTCTTCGACGACATGTCCTGGCTCATGCTGGCGCTGGGCCGCCTGCGCCAGCTCGATCAGGTCTGCGGCGCCTCCTCCGGCGACGTCCTGCGGGCCGGGAGCCTCCTGCTGTCCCAGATCCGCTCGGCGCACACCGACGACCTCGGCGGCGGCATGTTCTGGAGCCGCGAGCGCACCTACAAGAATGCCGCGACCACGGGCCCGGCGGCCCTGATCGCTGCGCGCACCGCCTCCGACGACTCCGCCGAACGGCTGCTGAGCTGGCTGCGCGAGAACCTCTGGGACGCCCAGCGCGGCGTGTTCTGGGACGGGATCAAGCTGCTGGCCGCCGGCTCCGGCCAGGAGACCACGCAGCGCGACGACGCCGTCTACTCCTACAACTCCGGCCCCGTGCTGGCGGCATGCCTGGAGCACGCCGCCGTCGTGCCCCGGGATCGGGCTCGGTCCTGGCTGGAGTGGGCGGGACAGATCATCGCCGGCGCCGAATCGCACTTCGGGCGCGACTCCACCAGTGCTTCCGGTCGGCGGCGTCGGAGCCTGTCCACGCACGGCACCGGCGACGGCGGGCTGTTCACCGGCATCCTCGTGCGGAACCTGGCGGAGGCCGCCGAGGACCCCCAGCTGCCCGAGGCCTCCCGTCTCACCGCACGGCGCCTGGTGCTCGACACCGCCGACGCCCTCTGGGACGGCCGTCGCGAGTTCGATCCCGGCATGGACCCCCACGACCCCAACGCCCGCCCGGAGCCCCGGCGCGTGCGCGCGATCTTCTCCTCCGACCCCCTCAAGGACGCGGATCAGACCCAGCGCGTGGGCGCCCCGGTGGATCTGTCCACGCAGATCCAGTCCTGGATGATCCTGGAGGCCGCGGCCCGCCTGGAGCGCAGCCTCCGCTGATCGCGGAAACCCCGGCACCGACCCACCACGAGACCCGACGGCTGAGGTAGACAGATCCCATGAGCTCCGTACGCACACCGGACCCGAATCCCGGCTGGCTGTCCGAGGAAGACCTCCGCGAGGCCCGTGCCCGCCTGCCGATCGTCTACGTCCAGGCGATCCCCGTGCAGCTGGATCCCGTGGGCTGCGTCTCGGAGGTGGGCCTGCTGCTGCAGCCCAATGACGTCGGCGAGCTGGAGCGCGCCGTGGTCTCGGGTCGCGTCCTGTACCGCGAGACGATCCGCGGGGCGCTGCTGCGGCACCTGGAGAAGGATCTCGGGCCGCTGGCCATGCCCATGGTCCCGCCCTCGACCGTCCCCTTCGCGGTCACCGAGTACTTCCCGCATCCGTCGGAGACGGGCTTCACGGACAACCGCCAGCACGCGGTCGCGCTGAACTACGTGGTGCCCGTGCGCGGCGAGTGCCAGCCGCGCGAGGACGCGCTGCAGCTGTCCTGGGTCACCCCCGAGGAGGCGCTCAGCGCCGACATCCAGGCGGAGTTCGCCGGCGGCCGGGGCCGGCTGATCGAGCAGGCCCTGGCGCACGTCGGCTGGGGCCGCTGAGCGGCCTTCAGCGCGAGCGATCCTGCGAGGGAGCGCTGTGCCCGTCGTCGTCCTCACCCGCAGCCGCGCCGTCGAGGTCCGCGTCCGCCGGGCCGCCGCGGCGGTCCGCCTGCGAGGCGGCGATGATCCGCGGCATGGCCTGCGTGTCTGCTCGGCGCTCCTCGCTGTTGCGCCAGAAGTAGATCACGACCATGCCGCACAGCGCGCCCAGCACGGTCTCCACCGCGCGGGCCTGCAGCAGCGGCGCGGCCGGGACCGGATGCGCCAGCTGCGTCATCAGCAGCGCCAGCGGCGTGATGAACAGCAGTGCCAGCGAGTAGTTGCGGCCCACGAACAGCTCGGCGAGTAGCTGGAAGAGGATCACCAGGACCAGCATCTGCCACGGGCCCAGATCGAAGGCCAGCACGAACGCGGTCACGCCCACGCCGCCCAGCGTGCCGACCATGCGGTGGACGCCGCGCTGCAGCCGCGCCAGGTGCGTGGGCGCCGCGATCGGAGCGGCGGCGGCCACCTGCGCCCAGTAGACGTGGCTGAGCCCGGCGGCCTGGGAGACGATCAGCGCCACCACGGCGGCCAGTCCCGTGGCCACCAGGAAGCGCCCGCCGTGCGCGGCCAGCTGGCCGCGGGTCAGGCGCACCACCGGCGCCGGGGGCGGTGACTTCCCCTCGCGCCCCTCGCCCACCAGGGACCAGATCCACGCCAGCAGGACGGAGAAGGCGGCGGAGCCGGCTGCGATCGCGATCGCCAGCAGCGGGTGCGCCACGGCATCGGGCCCCAGGGAGCCGATCGCGCCGGTGGCGAAGATGAAGAACACCGACCCGGCGGGCTTGAGGTTCCAGGCCGCGGCCAGCACCGCGCCGATCGCGGCGACCACGGAGGTGATGCCCAGGACCAGGGGCTCCGGCGCGCCGAACCAGGACAGCAGCGCGCCGATGGCCACCGAGACCGTGACCAGCGCGCCCGCCTGCAGCTCATGGCCCAGGCGCTGGCGCAGCGGCTCGTGCCGGGCGTAGATCGAGGTGAAGGCGCCGAAGGCCGCGTAGATCGTCAGGTCCGGGCGCCCCAGGAGCATCAGCAGCACGAGAGGGATCCCCACGGCCAGGGCGATGCGCACCGCAGGCACGTGGTCCCGGCGGGAGGGGCCCACCTCGAACAGCTGGCGGACGGTGGACGATCCGGACACGCGGGCTCCTTCCTGCGGAAGAGTCGGGGCTGCCCTGGGCGGGAAGCGCTCCGATGAGGGACTGGGGCATCCGCGCTCGAGCGGCGGGAGGGGATGCGATGAGGCCCGAGGGCCGCAGTCGATGCTAGCCCCGCCCCGGGCGGACCGGCTCGGGCCGCTGCATCGGGGACAATGGACGGATGGACTCCGAGCAGACCCCCGCGCCCAAGCCCCACCCGCTCTCCGGGCGGGACAGCTTCTCCTTCCGGGTGCGCACTCGGCTGACCGAGACCGTCGCCCAGCCCCCGCGGACCGATCCGCACGGCGACCCCGAGCCCCCGTGGCTGGGCCGCACCGGGGAGATCACCACACCGCACGGCACCATCCGCACGCCCGCCTTCATCCCCGTGGCCACCGCCGCGACCGTCAAGGCCGTGCTGCCGGAGGCCATGAAGGAGCTCGGCGCGCAGGCGCTGCTGGCCAATGCCTACCACCTGTACCTGCGCCCCGGTCACGATCTGCTCGACGAGGCCGGCGGGCTCGGCCGCTTCATGAACTGGGACGGCCCCACCTTCACCGACTCCGGCGGCTTCCAGGTCATGTCCCTGGGCTCCGGGTTCAAGAAGGTGATCGACATGGACGGCCCCTCCCCCAAGGGCCCCGTGGGCGATGACGACGTGGCCGAGGGCAAGGAGCGCCTGGCGAACGTGGACGACGACGGCGTCACGTTCATCTCGCACCTCAACGGCGACAAGCACCGGTTCACCCCTGAGGTCTCCATGCAGGTCCAGCACGGGATCGGCGCGGACATCATGTTCGCCTTCGACGAGCTGACCACCCTGCACAACTCCCGCGGCTACCAGGAGCGCGCCCTGGAGCGGACCCGGCTGTGGGCGCTGCGCTGCCTCGAGGAGCACGACCGCCTCACCAGGGCTCGACAGCACCGGCCGTACCAGGCGCTGTTCGGCGTGATCCAGGGCGCCCAGTACGAGGACCTGCGCCGACAGGCCAGCCGCGACCTGGGTGCCATGGACTTCGACGGCTACGGCATCGGCGGGGCCCTGGAGAAGAAGAACCTCGGCACGATCGTGGGCTGGTGCGCCGAGGAGCTGCCCGAGGACCGACCGCGGCACCTGCTGGGCATCTCCGAGCCGGACGACATCTTCGTGGCGCTGGAGGCAGGGGCGGACACGTTCGACTGCGTCTCCCCCACCCGCGTGGCCCGCACCGGGGCCTGCTACCACCCCAAGGGCCGGTTCAACCTCCCGGCGGCGCGCTTCAAGCGGGACTTCCGCCCGATCGACGAGGACTGCGACTGCTACACCTGCGCGCACTACACCCGCGCCTACATCCACCACCTGTTCAAGGCCAAGGAGCGGGTGGCGGCCACGCTGGCCTCGATCCACAATGAGCGCTTCACCGTCCGGCTGGTGGACCGCGCACGCGAGGCCATGGAGGACGGGTCCTACCTGGCCTACCGGGACGCGACCCTGGCCGACTACTACAGCGGCGACCACCCGTGAGCCGCGCCCACGCCTGCGACCCGAGCACGTGAGCCACAAGGAGGCACAGATGACCGAGAACCCCAGCGACCGCCCCAGCTCCGACCTGGATCGCGTCCCCGCCGAGCAGCGCTGGCGCCTGCATCGGGTCCTGCCGCACCCGTCGTCGCGGATCTACCAGGCCCTCATGGACCCCGAGCTGCTGCCGCACTGGTACGGGCCGCAGGGCTGGAGCGTCCACCCCGAGTCCCTCGAGCTGGATCCGCGGCCGGGCGGCATCCGCCGCTTCGCCATGGTCATGGACGACGACCCCCAGATGGGCGCCCCCTCCCACGGCCGGCACGCGGCGATCGTGCCGGAGGAGATGCTCGAGATCCAGGAGGCGCTGCCGGGGCCCGATGGCGAGCCCACCGAGCATCTGATCCTGCTGCGCATCGAGCTCGTGCCCGTCGACGGCGGGACCCGGATCGAGCTGCTGCAGGGGCCGCTGCCGAAGGAGGTCCACGCGACCGCCAAGGGCGCCTGGGACTCCTCGCTCGATCGACTGCGCGCGCTGCTGGATTCCCGGGAGTCCTGATGAGCCCTCAGATCCGTCGGCTGACCCGCCTGGTCTCCGTGCTGCGCGCCGAGAACCCCGGGCCCATGACGCTCGAGGGCACGAACAGCCTGCTGCTGCGCGCGCCGGGCTCCGACGGCGTCGTCGTGGTGGATCCCGGCCCCGACCTGCCGGAGCACGTGCAGGCTCTCGCCGCGGCGGGGCCCGTGGAGCTGGTGCTGATCACGCACCGCCACAATGATCACACCGAGGCGATCGATTCCCTGCGCGAGCTGACCGCAGCGCCCGTGCGGGCCGCGCTGCCGGAGCACTGTCGCCATGGGCAGCCGCTGCGCGACGGCGAGCGCCTCACCGCCGCCGGGGTCTCGATCGAGGTGCTGGCCACGCCGGGGCACACCTCCGACTCGCTGAGCTTCCGGATCCTCGACGACGCCTCCCTGGAGGACTCGGCGCCGATCGCCCCGATCCTCACGGGCGACACCGTCCTGGGCCGCGGCACCACCATGCTCGATCATCCGGACGGGACGCTGGGCGACTACCTGGCCTCGCTCGACAGGCTGGAGGCCGCCGGTGGCCTGGGTCTTCCCGCCCATGGTGAGCCGCTGCCGGATCTGGCCAAGACCTGCCGGGAGCTGCGCGACCATCGGCTGGAGCGCCTGGACGAGGTCCGCGCAGCCCTCGAGTCCATGGGCGCGACAGCCCAGGGGGTCTCCGCCGACGAGCTCGCCGAGCGCATCTACCCGGAGGTCCCCGCCCAGGTCCGCCCCGCGGCCCGCCGCTCGATCGAGGCTCAGCTGGCGCATCTGCAGCGGGACTGAACCCCGCCGTCGTCGTCGAGCGGCCTCTGCGTGCGATGGCGAGGAGCCAGCAGGCCTCAGGCGGTCACGGCGCCGTAGTCCTCGATCTTCTTGACGCGCGCCACCACGGCGTAGGTGACCGGGAGCATGACGACCTCGATCAGGCACTTCCAGACGTAGCCGACGAGCACGTAGTTCAGGAACTGCCCCGGCGTCTCGATGCCGATCACGGGGGCGGCGATCGCGCAGAAGATGATCGTGTCCATGAGCTCGCCGACCAGCGTGGAGGCCATCAGCCGCGCCCACAGGTGCCGCTCCCGGGTGCGCTGCTTGACCTTGACCAGCACGTACGCGTTGAGCAGCTGCCCCACCAGGAAGCCCAGCAGGGAGGCCAGGACGATCAGCGGCACCGGGCCCAGGGTCTGCGCGAAGGCCTCCTGGCCCTCGTAGAACGGTGCGGCCGGCAGCGCGATGATGATCCAGAAGCACAGGCTCGCGAAGGCGCCGGCGGCGAAGGCCATCAGCGTGGAGCGCCGCGCTGCGCGGAAGCCCCAGACCTCGGAGACCACATCGCCCACCACGTAGGCCAGCGGGAAGAGGAAGAAGCCGCCGTCGGTGATGATGGGGCCGATCTGCACGCCCTTGGTGGCGCCGATGTTGGACAGCACCAGGATCACGGCGGTCGCGGCCACGAACAGGTCGAACAGGCTGCGGGGGCGGCGGGCGTACTGGGCCGCGGTCATCGGGGACGACGACGGCGTGCGGGGGTCGCTGGTCATGCGGCAGGGCTCCTGGGGAGGGGTTGTCAGCGCCGAGCGGAGCGGGCTGATGCCGTCTCCGTCGCGCGTGGATCCGAGCGCGGCACGACCTGCAGGAGCCTGGGGCTGCGCAGGGCCGACGGACGCGCTGCCTGCCACCCAGCGCGTCGAACCGTCTCGACCGCGCCAGGATACAGGCCGCGATGACCGCCCACGACGGCCATGTTGGTGCCACCCGCCCAGCAGGAGCAGAATCGAGCCATGACTTCTGCACCCGCTGCTCAGACTCCCCCGTTCGCGCTCACGATCGCCGGCAACGAGGCCACCGGCGGCGCCGGCGCCCAGGCGGATCTCAAGACCTTCCAGGAGCTCGGCGTCTTCGGCTCGCTGGCACTGACCTGCATCGTGTCCTTCGACCCCAGCAACGACTGGAGCCACCGCTTCTCCCCGGTGGATCCGCAGGTGATCGCCGATCAGCTCGACGCCGCCTCCTCGGCCTACGACCTCAGCGCCGTCAAGATCGGCATGCTCGGCTCGCCGCAGACCATCGACGTCGTCGCCCAGGCCCTCGAGTCCCTGAAGACCCCGCACCTGGTCCTGGACCCGGTGCTGATCTGCAAGGGCCAGGAGCCCGGTGCCGCACTCGACACGGACAAGGCGCTGACCGCCCAGATCCTGCCGAAGGCCACGTTCGTGACGCCCAACCACTTCGAGTCGATCTCGCTGTCCGGAATGGACGACATCACGACCGTCGAGCAGCTGGAGGAGGCCGCCAAGCGCATCCACGAGCGTTCCGGGGCCGCCGTGCTCGCCAAGGGCGGCGTGCGCCTGGAGGGTCCGGACGCCGTGGACGTGTTCTACGACGGCACCAGGACCGAGGTCCTGTCCTCGCCGAAGGTCGGCGACGTCGCCGTCGCCGGAGCCGGCTGCACCCTGGCCGCGGCGATCACCGCCGAGCTGGCCAAGGGCGTGTCCCCGCTGGAGGCGGCCCAGGCCGCCAAGGAGTTCGTCTCGGCCGGCATCCGCCAGCGCGTGAGCTCCCACGCCCCGTTCGACTCCCTGTGGCAGGGCGGGCTGGCCGCCGAGCGCGCCTGAGCAGCAGCGCCCCACACATTCCATTCAGGGCATATGACGATCGCGTCCCCGCACTGCAGTCGATGCAGTGCGGGGCCGGCTTTCGCCTCCGAGCAGCTCCCGGACACTTCCGCGGGGTCATGAGCTCCGGAATTCCGATGCGAACCCGACTGAGGATCAGAAGGTCCTGGACGGCGGACGCAGATCGAGGCGAGGAGGCGCAATGGATCCGACAACAGGCCCCGCGCCTCGCGAGTCGATCGACGACGTCGTCCGCCCGAGTCGCGCGCACGACCGCGTACGACGCCTTCCGCATGGGCCGCACCCGGCTGGACGCGTCGCTGGTCGGGGAGATCGCCGCGGCCCTGGAAGAGGATGAGCACCAGGGTGCCGCGTGGGCTCGTCGGGCCCGGAGGGCACGACCCCGCCAGGAGTCCGAGCTGCCGCCGAGCAGCGAGACCCAGCAGC
>CAACWV010000506.1_pt1 | contig 20767 bp, 20 predicted proteins | sample 2275731 | NCBI WGS metagenome assembly CAACWV01 (sample SAMEA5312473, study PRJEB27640) | indoor metagenome | biome: indoor environment; feature: uncontrolled; material: tiles wood | place: Germany | collected 2014-07-07 | reverse complement strand
CCGGACGAGGTCATGGATCCCGACGGCCCCGCCGATGACGGCAACGGCTTCGGCATCCCTGCCTCCCAGCTGGACTGGCACCTCGAGCTGGACGACGAGCTGCTGGAGCTGAAGCGGCGCACGATGCAGTGCCACGCCTCCCAGGCGGACGTGCAGGGGATGCTGGCGATGCCTCTGGAGCACTTCCGGGCGTTCTTCGGGGTCGAGTCGTACCGGGAGCCGGGGCTCGAACAGGAGCTGTCCTCGCGGTGGCTGTTCGCCTCACGAAGGCGTCGCTGAGACCTGCACGAGCTGCGTTGCCAGCTGATGTTCAGGATCTGGGCATCACCTGAGATACTGCATGACACAGATCACGTCGTGAGAAGGGTGAGTCATGTCCGCACCGAAGGAATACCTGGGGCCCATGCCCCACATCGATCCGGATGAGCAGCTCACCGCGATCCGCCGGTGGAAGATCATCGGCCCGGGCCTGGTCGTGGCCGGAACGGGTGTGGGCGCAGCCGACCTGGTCGCGACCCTGACGGCTGGCTCGCGCTACGGATACGCCCTGCTGTGGGCGGTCATCGTGGGCACCATCGTGAAGATCGTGCTCGTGGAGGGCGCCGGGCGCTACTCGCTGGCCACCGGCCGGACGATCTTCGAGGGCTGGCGCTCGCTGGGCAAGTGGACGGCGGTCTACTTCGCGCCGTACATCATGATCTGGGGCTTCGTGTACGGGGCCACGGCCATGTCCTCGACAGCCCTGCCGATCGTGGCGCTGTTCCCGAACACCATGCCGCTGCCGGCCTGGGCCATCCTGATGGGCCTGGCCGGCTTCTTCATGGTCTGGTTCGGCAAGTACGCGCTGGTGGAGAAGCTCACGGCCGTGATGGTCGGCATCATGTTCGTGGTGGTCGTGGGTCTGGCGATCATCGCCGCACCCAACATCCCGAGCATGATCGCCGGTCTGGTGCCCATGATCCCCGAGGGCGGACTGGTCTACACGCTGGCGCTGTCCGGCGGCATCGGCGGCACCATCACCCTGGCGGCCTACGGCTACTGGCTGCGCGAGAAGGGATGGGCCAGCCCCAAGTGGATGCGCGTCATGCAGCTCGACAACACGGTCGCCTACGTGGTCACCGGCATCTTCGTGCTCTCCATGCTGATCGTGGGCGCCGAGGTGCTCTATGCGGCGGGGGTGTCCATCTCCGCGACCGACGCCGGGCTGCTCGATCTGGCCGACGTCCTCAACGATCGCTACGGCCAGGCCATCGGCACAGCGTTCCTGATCGGCTTCTTCGCCGCGTCGTTCTCCTCGGTCGTGGGCGTGTGGTCGGGCGTCTCGCTGATGTTCGCGGACTTCTGGGGCCACCACCGCGATCTGCCCTCGGGTCACCCCGCCACCCGTCCGGGCGGCAAGTACGTGAAGTTCTACCTGCTGTGGATCACCTTCCCGCCCATGCTCCTGCTGCTGCTGGGCCGTCCGATCTTCCTGATCCTGCTCTACGGCGTGCTGGGCGCGCTGTTCATGCCGTTCCTGGCGATCACGCTGCTGGGGCTGCTGAACACCAAGCGCACCCCCGACCGCTGGCGCAACGGCTGGGTCACCAACGGCGTGCTGATCATCTGCGCCGGCCTGTTCACGATCCTGGGCATCTACCAGGTCTGGGACACGCTCCAGGACGTGATCGGCTCCTTCGGCTGATCCCCGCCCCGGGGTCCGGCGGCACTCATGCCCCGGCCCCGGCATCCAGGACGACGACGGCCCCCTCACCTTTTCGGTGAGGGGGCCGTGCGGTGTGCGGCCTCAGCCGCTGAAGGCGATCAGGCTCAGGCCTGGCCGTCCTTCTTCTCGTTCTGGGTGCCGTTGATCTGGTCCTTGATCTCGTTGACCGTCTGCTTGGCATCCTCGGTCACGGACTTGGCCGTGTCCTTGACGCTCGAGTCGGCCTTGGCGTCATCGACCTTCACACCGTGGCCGGCGGCCACGGTGGTGGACTTGTCGACCGGGGAGGCCGTCACGCGCGGGGAGGTCGAGGCCGGGGTCTTCCAGGGATCCTGGACCGGACGCGAGGCCTTGAAGGCGGCGGCGCCGGCGACCAGGCCGGTCACGACCAGGCCGAGGACGAGCAGGCCGCGGCCGCCGCCCTTCTGCGCCTTCTTCTGCTGCTTGGCGTAGTCCTTGGACATGCGCGCGGCGGCCTTCTTGGCGTTCTTGACGGCCTTCTTGTTGCCGGTCAGGCGCGCGACGGCGGCCTCGAACTGCTCGGGGGTGTCGGCGTCGGCGAAGCGCTGGGCCAGCTGAGCGGCCGTGGCGTTGTAGCGCTCGGACACGGCCAGCTTGCCGTCGTTGGCGGCCTTCAGAGCCTTGGCGGCCTGCGGGGAGGCCTTCACGGCGGCACCGACCGGAGCGACCTTGGCGGCGACCTTGGCGACCTGCGGGGCCGACTTGGCGGCCTTCACGGCGGCACCGACCGGAGCGACCTTGGCGGCGACCTTGGCGACCTGCGGGGCCGACTTGGCGGCCTGCACGGCGGCGCGGCTGCGCAACTCGGAGGTGGCGCCCTTGGCGCTGGCGGCGCCCTGCTGGACGTACGGGGTGGCGGTGTGGATGCCGCCGGCCAGCGAGATCGCGCCGGAGCGCACGCCGTCCTGCAGGCGCGGCACCAGGGCGCCGATCTCCTTGGCGAGCCAGTCGCCGGCGTCGACGACGCGGTTCTCCACAGCGGCCTGACGTGCGACGGCGGCCTTGGCGGCCTTCTTCTCTGCCCTCTTGCTCATGGAAGCTCCCTCCTCAGGGGTCTTAGGATTCTCGGTCCAGCATACGGGCTGTGCCTGGGATGACCCATGGTGGAGGCCGTCGGGTCACCCATCACTCAGGGAGTTTTCAGCAGACGGCTGTGCTTTTTCACTCGCGGCGGAACGGGAACCGTCGTCGTCTCTTCTCCGCGACAAGCGAGCCGGTCATGGGATACTGGGGCCATGACTTCTCTTGCCACCGCTAAGGCGACCATCCACACGAACCACGGCGACATCGTCGTGGAGCTCTTCGGCAACCACGCTCCGAAGACCGTCAAGAACTTCATCGGCCTGTCCGACGGCTCCCAGGAGTGGGTGGACCCGAACACCGGCTCCAAGGGCGAGGGCCCCCTCTACAAGGACGTCGTCTTCCACCGCATCATCAAGGACTTCATGATCCAGGGCGGTGATCCGCTGGGTCAGGGCGTCGGCGGCCCGGGCTACATGTTCGACGATGAGATCCACCCCGAGCTCAGCTTCGACAAGCCGTACCTGCTGGCCATGGCCAACGCCGGCAAGCGCGGCGGCCAGGGCACCAACGGCTCGCAGTTCTTCATCACCACCTCGACCACCCCGTGGCTCAACGGCAAGCACACGATCTTCGGCGAGGTCGTCGACGACGCCTCCAAGAAGGTCGTCGACGAGCTGAACAGCGTGCGCACCGGCGGCATGGACCGCCCGGTCGAGGACGCCGTCATCACCTCGATCGACATCGAGCAGCTCTGAGCAGCACTCGCAGCACCCGATGATCCCGCGCTCGCGGCGATCGTCGACCCGCAGGGGCCCGGCCGATCGGCCGGGCCCCTGCGCCATATCCGACGGCGCAGGGCCCGCGACGACGGCGCCCCGCCGCCCAGCCAGGACCATCCATCGCACAGGAGCACACCGATGACCCAGGGACCCCACGAGCCGATCGGCGAGCCCGGATCTCCCCGCGATCCCCGCAGCGACAGCGGCCCGCAGCTGCCGCAGTACGGGCGGATGGCGGACCCGTCGCAGCCTGCTGGGCAGCCGAGCGATCCGCTGCAGGGGGCGTCGTGGCAGGCGGGGCATCCTGAGGCGCGTCAGGCTCGGCCCGCCCCCTCGGTTCCCTCTGTTCGCCAGGCTCGCCGGCGCGGGGGCGCCCTGACCGTGACCTGGGTGCTGATCGGGATCAACGTGGCGGTCTACGCGGTGCAGTGGCTGCTGAGCCTGATGGGGATCAACCCCCTGGTGCTGCTGGGCCTGGCCCCCGGCTACGTCTCGCAGGCGCCGTGGACGGTGATCACCAGCGGGTTCTCGCACTCGATGTCCAACCCCGCGCACCTGCTGCTGAACATGTACACGCTGTGGATCTTCGGCCGGATGCTCGAGCCGGAGATCGGGCGCGGGCGCTTCCTCACGGTCTATCTGCTCTCGCTGCTGGGCGGAGCGGCGGCGGTGCTGCTGCTCTCGCCCGCCTACACGTTCACCGTGGGGGCCTCCGGCGCGGTCTTCGGGCTGTTCGGCGCCGTGCTCGCCCTGGCGCTGTGGGGCGGGCGGCGCTATCGCGAGAACCTGTCCGGGATCCTCGTGCTGATCGGGTTCAACACGGCCTTCGGCCTGTTCTTCCCCGGCATCTCCTGGCAGGGCCACCTGGGCGGGATCGTGACGGGCATGGTGGTCATGGGCGCGCTGCTGGGACTGCGCGGGCGCGGCCGTCGCCCCCGCGGCTGAGACGCTGTGCACATCGGTTGTCCACAGACTGTGTCCACAGCGGTGGACGAACGCCATTCGTGTAATTCCACAAGTGTGAACAAGCCTGTGGATACCGATCAGGGCGGATCGAGCCCGCACTGTTCGCAGACATGTTCGACTTCTTCACACCTTTCTCCACACCTGTGGATAACTTTGTGAACCGGGTGGGGACGGTCTCGGAGTCATCCGCGGGTCGGGATGCCGATCAGACCGCGGTACCACGACGGGGGGGCGGCGACGGGCACGAAGACCAGACCCGGGCCCGATGTGCCGACGAAGCCCCGCGGCGCATCGTGGAGCCATGACGACAGCTGTTCTCCACGCTCATGACCTCGCACAGCACTACGGATCGACGGCCGCCCTGGACGGGGTGAGCGTCACGGTCTCCCCTGGGGAGCCCGTGGCGATCACCGGCCCCTCGGGCTCGGGCAAGACCACGCTGCTCCACGCCCTGGCAGGGATCTCCGTCCCCGATGCGGGGCAGGTCCGCTTCCACGCCGCGGACGGCACGATCGCCGTGCACGAGCTGTGGGCGGAGGAGCGGGCGCGGCTGTGACGGGAGCACTTCGGCTCCGTGTTCCAGCAGGGGCTGCTGCTCGATGAGCTCAGCGCCCTCGAGAACGCCGCGATGCCGCTCATGCTGCGCGGGGTCTCCCGGGCCGAGGCCCAGCGGCAGGCCGCGTGGTGGCTGGGGCGCCTGGGTCTGGCCGGATCGTCAGCGACAGCGCGATCGAGCAGGGGGCGGCACGATGAGGGCCGCGACCCTGTCCCGCTCCGGCTCTGCCGTGCCCCCGCCGGCCGTGCTCCGGTTGCTGCTGGGGCGCTCGCTGGCGGACTGGCGCTCGTGGCTGCTGTGCGCCAGCGCGTACGCCCTGGTGGGCGGACTGCTGATCTCCGTGGTGGCGGGCGTGACGATGTACTGGAGCCACGACTACGCCGAGCCCCGGATGCGGACGCTGTACAGGACCCTCAGCGCTGTGGCGCTGTGCATTCTCGGTCTGCCGCTCGTGCAGCCCGCAGGCGCTGCGGCCAAGCTGTCCGCGCGGCGGCGCGATGCGCGGCTGTCCGGGCTGCGCATGCTGGGGGCAGGAGAGCCACGCTGCATGCCCTCGTGCTCCTCGAGGCGCTTCTCCAGGCTGCGATCGGGCTGCTGGCCGGCCTGGGCATCTACGCGGCGCTGATCCCGGCCCTGGGCGGGCTGCATGTGGACGGTGTGCGGATCGGGGCCGCCGCCCTGGTGCTGCCCTGGTGGGCGATCGCTCTGTGCGTCGCCGCGCTGCTGGGCACGGCCGGTCCCGCCGCGGCGGCCGGATTGCGCCGGGTGAGCATCACGCCGCTGGCCGTGCGGACCCGTCGCGATGTCCCCGCCATGGGGAAGTGGCGGCTGATCCTCCCGGTCCTGATGGTGCTCGCCGCCCTCCTCGGCGGGCGAGCCGTGCTGATGATCGGCGGCGGTGAGGTGATCGTGGCCGTGATCATCTCGGCGGTGATGTTCGGCGTCCCCATGCTGGCGATGTCGCTGCTGAACCCGTGGGCGATCTCCCTCTCGGCCCGGCGGATGCACCGCAGCGCGCAGACCCCGGAGCGCCTCCTGACGGCACGGATGCCCCAGGAGGACCCGCGCGCTGCCTGGCGGCAGCTGCAGTCGGTGGTGCTGCTGGCCTTCGTGGCCGTGACCGTCGGCGCAGGCCTGACCGTGATCGGGACGGCCGACGGGGAGCCAGGGGTCGAGCACCTGGTCGAGGACATGCGCACCGGCGCCCTGCTGACCGTGCTGTACGGCTTCTTCGCCGCCGCCTGCGCGGTGCTGATCGATCAGGCCGCTGCGGGTCCTGCTGGTCATCGCCGTGGGAGCGACCGTGATCGTCCTGTCGCCCATGATCGGGGTCGGGGCGCTGATCTCGCCGATGACTCTGGCGGCCGTCGTCGTCGTGCTCGGAGCCGGTGCGGCCATGATCCCGATCGCCCTGCGGGCCACGAGGCCGGCACTGCGCCGTCGTGCCGAAGGAGGGCCTGCGGGAATGTGAGCCGTCCCCGGGACTGCGGCAACCGGTTGCCGGGGCTTGACCAAGATCAAGCCCCGGCCGCGGCGGCGGTGCAACGATCCAAGGTGCGGCCGGAACCGGCCGTCGGCTCAGCGCCTGCCGCGGGGGACTCCGTCGGCGGCGATGGGGCGAAGCCCTGCACAGGAAGAGGAGCCCATGCTCTCCGAGTCAGCCCGCCCGCTCATCGAAGCCACCGCGCCCGTGATCGCGGGGCGCCTTCCGGACATCGCGCCGAAGTTCTACCAGTCGATGTTCGAGGCGGAGCCGCAGCTGATCGAGGAGGGCATCTTCAGCCGCGCGAACCAGCGCACCGGTGAGCAGCCCCTCGCCCTGGCCGGCTCCGTGGTCGCCTTCGCCACCCACATCCTCAACCACCCGGAGTCCTACCCCGACGAGCTGCTCTCGCGCGTGGCCAATAAGCACACGTCGCTGGGCATCGTGGAGGGGCAGTACCCGATCGTGGAGAAGCACCTTCTGGGCGCGATCGCCGATGACTTGGGCGATGCCCTGACCCCCGAGATCGCCGCGGCCTGGACCGAGGTCTACTGGCTCATGGCCGATGCCCTCATCAAGCTCGAGAAGGGCCTGTACTCCGAGCAGGCCAACGACAACGTGTTCAACGAGTTCACCCTCGTGGACAAGCGCGAGACCTCGGAGGGCACCTATGTCCTCACCTACGAGCCCGCCGACGACACCCCCATGACCGATGCGGTGGCCGGGCAGTACGTCTCGATCAAGGTGCGGCTGCCCGAGGGCATCGAGCAGTCCCGGCAGTTCACGCTGATCCCGGTCGACAGCCCCCGTCAGCGCCGCCTGGCCGTCAAGCAGGACATGGACGGGGAGGTCTCGCCGGTCGTGACCGCCATGGAGGTCGGCTCCACGGTCAAGCTGTCGAACCCGTACGGCGACGTGGTCCTCACCGGCTCCACCGCCCCGCTCGTTCTTATCTCCTCGGGCATCGGCGTCACGCCCATGGTCGCGTTCCTGGACCGTCTGGTCGCCGAGGGATCGCAGCGCCAGGTCACCGCGTTCCGCGTGGACTCCTCGGACGCGGCGGCGCCGCTGCTCGAGGAGCAGAAGGCCCTCATCGAGAAGCTGCCGGAGGCGCGTTTCGAGCGCTGGACGGTCGAGGAGGGCGAGGCCGACCACATCGGCCGTGCCGACTTCGGTGCCCAGGGCGTTGACGCGGGTGCGGAGGTCTACCTCTGCGGCAGCCTGGACTTCATGAAGGAGACCCGCTCTGCCCTGATCGGCGCCGGCATCCCGGGCAAGCAGATCCGCTACGAGATCTTCGGCCCGGACCTGTGGATGCTCCACGACGACGCCGTGGAGTACCACGCCGACGCCGAGTGACCTCGGTCGGCGAGTGAGTCGAGCCGGCGCGCAGTGATCTCACACGAGGCCCGCCGCGCCTGGAACCCAGGTGCGGCGGGTCAGTCGAGGCCCAGGTGGTCCTGGGGCTCCAGGATGCGGGAGGCGACGTAGCCGAAGAGGATGCCCCAGAACGCGGCGTGGATGTTGAACAGGTCCAGCCCGGAGACCGTCACCACGAACGTGACCAGGGCGCCGAACGTGAAGCGCGTGGAGAACGCGGTGACGAACGCCCCCTGCAGCGCCTTGATCATGGCGATGCCGCCCAGGGCCAGCACGAAGGCCTCCGGGGTGGCGAGCATGAACCGCGTGAACACCGGGGCGAACAGGGCGAAGACCAGCGAGAGCACGCCGTAGGTGACAGTCGCCGTGTACTGCCGCTGCTTCTGCCCCGATGCCGTCAGGAGCACGTTCGTGGGGCCGGTGACGCAGGCGGAGACCGCGCCGACCGACGCATTGACGATCGAGAAGGCGCCGGAGGCCACGGCGAGCGAGTTGATGGGCGGGTCGTGCTCGGCCTGGCGCAGCACGGCGATGCCCTGGCCGTTCTGCACCACGAGCACCGTCATCGCCAGCGGCACCAGCAGCTCGAGCTGGGCGCCCAGGGTGAACTCGGGCGCGGTGAAGACGGGCTGGGCCGGCACGCGGCCGTCGGCCTCGAAGCGGAACTGGCCCGTGGCGACCACCATGACCAGCCCGATCAGCAGGGTCCCCAGCACCGGGGGCATGCGCTTGCCGAGGGCGGGCACCGCGGTGAGCAGGACGAACACGATGACCATCGGCAGGGCGATCGCCGGGGCAGAGGTGGAGGCGTCCACGACGTCCGTGCCGAAGCGCAGGAAGATCGCCGCGACCATGGCCATCACGATCGGCATGGGGATCGCGGCCATGGCCCTGCGCACCACACCGGTCATGCCCAGTCCCATGACCAGGACACCCGTGGTGAAGAACGCACCCACGACCTCCGGGAAGGACAGGTGCTGCAGCGACGGCCCCAGCAGCACGGTTCCCGGGATCGACCAGGCGAAGCCGAAGGGGCGGCGGAACAGCAGGGACATGAAGATGGTCGCCAGCCCCGCCGAGAGGAAGATGCCGAAGACCCAGGAGGCGATCTGCTCATCCGACAGCCCGCCGGAGGCGCCCACGGCCAGCGTCACGGCGATCGGCCCGGAGGCTGAGAAGATCAGGCCGATCAGGCCGTTGACCGCGTACTCGGGACTGAGGTCGCGCAGCAGCTGCCGAGGCCCGGCGGGGGAGAGGTCGGGCCGCTCGAGGACCGGAGCACGCTGCCGCGTCGACATGGGACTGCCCGGTGGCTGGACGGCGGACGGATTCCGCTCAGTCCACCAGAGCCGGCCCCCCGGCGCGCTGCGCTGGCCCCCGACGACGACGGGCCCCGTCGGCGAGTCCCCGGTCTGCGTCGCGAGGAGGTCGCAGCGCGGGCAGGGGTGAGCACGGACTACTACACGCGCCTGGAGCAGGGCCGGCACAAGCGGCCGTCGGAATCGGTGCAGCTCGCCCTGGCCGAGGCGCTCGAGCTGGACCCCACCGCCGCCCGCCACCTGCAGGATCTGGCCCGGGCGCTGGTACTGCCCCAGTGGGCCAGGGCCCCCCACGGCGGAGCAGCAGCGCCTCAAGCACTCGCTGACCGCCTTCCTGCTGGCGGACACCCCCGCCCGCGCCCCCGGGCAGCGCAGCCTCATCCACTGGGCCTTCCTGGACCCCGAGGCTCGCGAGAAGTACGTGGACTGGGAGAAGGTCGCCTCGTCCATGGCCGGCACCCTGCGCCTGGATGCCGGGCGTCACCCCGACGATCCCCAGCTGGCTCAGCTCGTGGGCCGCATCGATGTGCACTACGAGGCCCTGGAGGTCACCGGCGCGGAGGATCAGACGCTGTTCCTCTACTCCACCGAGAAGGGCTCGGACTCCGAGGCCCGGCTGCGGACCCTGGCATCCTGGCTGGCCGAGAACCAGCCGGGACCAGTCAGTATGCCGATCTCGGAATCCATGAGCTGAGGCTGCGGGAGCCGATGGGGCGGGACCTCGCCGGAGGCTCAGGCCGCAGGTGCAGCGCCGGGGGCGCCGGCCCCGCCGCCCATCCCGCCCATCGACGGCTCCGTGTTGGTGTCCACGCCCACGGTGATCGACAGGGTGTACCCGCTCTTGGCATCACCGGTCACGGTCGCCAGCTGGGTCTGGCCGCCGTCGTCGCTGAACACGTTGTCCGTGTCCAGGGACAGCGAGGCCATGTTGGTCACCGAGGACTCGTAGCCCGCGGTCGCGTAGGCCTCATCGCAGGTGGCCTGCGGGATCGCGATCTGCGAGATCGACGCCGCGTTGGACTGATCGGTGATCGAGGCCTCGTCAGGGAAGACCTCGAAGTGGATGTGCGGCCACCGACCCGTGTAGCAGGCGGGGAAGATGCTGGTGAAGGTGACCTTGCCGCTCGAGTCGGCGATCTGCACGCCGCGCAGGTAGTTCTCATCCTCGATGCCCTCGGAGTACATGGAATACTGGCCATCGCGGTCGCAGTGCCAGACGTAGACGGCAGCTCCGGCCCAGGGCTTGTAGCTGTCGGCCATGTTCACGATGGTCATCTCCAGGGTCATGGGGATGCCCTCGGCCGTGGCGGAGCCGGTGCCGAAGCTCGAGCGGATGTCGCTGCGCACCACGCCGGACTCCTCCAGGACGTCGGGCCCGTTCGAGCCGTCGCCGGGGTAGGGGCCGGCGGTCTCATCGGGGATCTCGGAGGCCACGTCGATCGAGGCGTCATCGGTGGGGGTCGCCGAGCTCGTGGCAGAGGCCGACGAGGACGCCGAGGAGGAGCTCGAGGTGGGCGCGCAGGCCGCCAGCCCGAAGGCGGTGGCACCCAGGCCCAGCGCCGAGAGCGCGCTGCGACGGGAGACGAGCGTCTGCAGGTCGAAGGACAGCCCCTGGTCCTGGACCTCGTCCTCGGGCCGCTCGAGCGGGCGCCCCTGGTAGTGCGGCATCCCGTCGATCATCTCGACCCGAGGGTCGTTCTCGTTGTCGACGGGCGGCTCGGTCATCGAGCCCTGGGTGGCGGTGTCCTGGGAAGCGGTGTCGCGGCTGCGGCGCAGGAAGAGCACGGCTGCTCCTTCGTGATCGGGGTCCGCCCGGCGCTGCTGCCGGGCTGTCTGATCACGAAGCTACGGGCGGCCCTTGTGCCGAGGTTCGCCTGGACCTGTGCTGGGGCTGTGAGGTGCTACGGCAGAGAATTCTTCGATCGAGCGGCTCACCGGCGGGGATTGCGCCGGGCGATCGAAGTGCTCAGCGCCGTTGCGAAGCCGCACCACAGGATGTAGGGGACCAGGGCTGCCCCCGCTCCTCGATGGGCGGAGCCCGCACGTCGGCTCAGGTCTGCGCAGCTGAGGGTCAGCACGGCGGCGTGCACCGAGGCCAGTTCGAACTCGCGGGCCCGGAAGAAGGTCCAGCACCAGCCGGCGTTCAGCGCGAGATTCACGGCCAGGGATCGACGCAGCCCGGCGCTGCGACGACTCAGCTGCCGGGACAGCGGGCGGGAGCGCCGCGCGGGGACCCGCGGCCGCTGCGGCGGCACGAGCTCGTGCTCATCGGCCTGCGCTCGCTCGCGGTGCCGGGCGAGGTTCGTCAGCGCCAGCGCCGACGTGCACGCGATGACCGTGTAGAGGCCCGTCCATACGATCGGGAACGCGACTCCCGGCGGCTGCCATGAGGGCTTGTCCAGCTGGGTGTACTCGGGGGAGCGCACCGCCGGACCCGTGGCGAGCGAGCCGATCGCTGCCGTGGCGGTCACGGCGGCGCCGGTGGCCAGCAGCCGGGGTGCCAGGCGCGGTGCGCGCCTGGAGCGGCTTCTGCGCAGGATCTGCACGGCTCAGCCTCCGAAGGCCAGCGGCTGCATGCCGCGCACGCCCGGCTCGACGGCGTAGATCGATCCGGCCGCCGGCTCCTCGTCATCGGGGAGGTTCTCCCGCGACGTCGTGATGAACAGCCGGTCCAGGTCCGGGCCGCCGAAGGTGCAGGCGGTGATCTGGCGGACGGGCAGCTCGATCACCTCGGTGAGCTCGCCCTCGGGGGAGTAGCGGTGCACGGCGCTGCCGCCGTTGAGCGCTGTCCATATGCCGCCCTCGGCATCCACGGTGAGGCCGTCGGGGTGGCCCGCGTCCTCCGGGATCCGCACGAAGGCGCGGGGGTCGACGGGTCCGCGCTCCGGGTCGTGGTCGAAGACCGTGATCTGTCCCGTGGGGGTGTCGTTCCAGTAGGCGAGGTCCCCGTCCGGGCTCCAGCCGATGCCGTTGGCGATGGTCGCGCCATCCCAGGCCGTCTGCGGCTCGGTGCCGGGCCCGTCCCAGCGGTAGACGCTCGAGGCGCCCTCGGTCTTCTCATAGGCCATGTCGCCCAGCCAGAGCCGGCCCTGGGGATCGCAGCCACCCTCGTTCGTGCGCAGCCCGGAGTCCTCGAACAGGGTCACGATCTGCTCGAGATCCGAGAGATCCTCCTGGCGGGCCAGGCCGATGCCGTTCTCCAGCCCGACGACGGCGCCGCCGCCCACTCGCGGGCGCAGCATAGAGGCGATGCGGGAGGGGGCCTCGAAGCGCTGGTGGCCGCCGTCGTCGTCGATCTCGATGATCGCCCCGTGGAGCATGTCCACGAACCTCAGGCGCCCGGTGGCCGCCCACCAGACAGGGCCCTCGGCGTGATGGGCGATCGAATCGGTGATGCGCTGTGCCTTGATGGTCATGCTCCTCAGCGTAGGACGCCGGGCCGGAGCCTGGGGAGGCTCCGACCCGGCGTGGTCGTGCGGTGGCGTGTGCCGATCAGGCGACGGGCGAGCCTCCGTTGACGTTGAGGACGTCGCCGGTGACGTAGCTGGACTCGGGGGAGGCCAGGTAGACGTAGGCCGGGGCGAGCTCGGTGGGCTGACCGGCGCGCCCGATCGGGGCCTGGCGGCCGAACGAGGTCAGCTGCTCCTCGTTCTTGTTGTCCGTGACCTGCAGCGGCGTCCAGATGGGGCCCGGGGCCACGGCGTTGACGCGGATGCCTCGCCCGATGAGCTGCTGAGCCATGGCCTGCGTGAAGGCGTTGATGGCGCCGTTGGAGGAGGCATAGTCCACCAGGGTCTCCGAGGGCTTGTAGGCCTGCACGGAGGTGGTGTTGATGATCGACGAGCCCGCCGGCATCACGTTCAGCGCCGCCTGCGTGACGCGGAACATCGAGAACAGCTTGATGTCGAAGGTGTTCTCGAACTGCTCGTCCGTGATCGCCTCGAGGCTCTCCCAGTGGTACTGGCGCCCGGCGTTGTTGACCAGGATGTCCAGGGCGCCGAGCTCATCGGCGACCTTGCCGGGCAGCTTGCGGGCGAAGTCCTTGTCGCGCAGGTCGCCGGGCAGCAGCAGGGCCTTGCGGCCAGCGCCCTCGATGACCTCCTTGACGTGCTGGGCGTCCTGCTCCTCCTCCGGGAGGTAGCTGATGGCCACGTTCGCTCCCTCGCGGGCGAAGGCGATCGCCACGGCGGCGCCGATGCCGGAGTCGCCGCCGGTGATCAGGGCCGTGCGGCCCTCCAGCCGGCCTGTGCCGCGGTAGGTCTCCTCGCCCAGATCGGCGCGCGGATCCAGATCGCGGTCCAGGCCGGGTGCCTCCTGGGACTGCACCGGAGGGTCGATCTGCACGTAGCGGGTCGTGGGGTTCTGGAAGGTGAGCTGGTCGTGCTTCTCGTTGTGCGTCATGCTTCGAGCCTAGGACATCAGCACCCTGACAGTCTGTGTCGAGCCTGGTCCTGACGTGGCTGTTCGCTGACGGCGCGAACCCCCGTTGTGGTTGGCTCAGGGCCGCGTCATGGCGGGACCTTCCGGTGCGGCGGAACCGCACACGGCCAGCGGGTAGTCGGTGTAGCCGGCGGCCTCGTGCGTGTAGAAGGTGGAAGGGTCTGGTTCGTTGACCGGCAGGCCCTCGCGCCAGCGCTGCACCAGATCGGGGTTGGCGATCATGCTGCGGCCCACCACGGCTGCATCGCCGGCGCCGCTGTCCACGATCGCGCGCGAAGCCTCCAGATCGGTGATCTGCGCCCACCCGGTGTTCAGCAGGAGCGGGCCGTCGAACAGCTCGCGGACCAGGGCGACCGAGGGGTCCTGCGGATCCGCCACGAGCAGCGAGACATAGGACAGGCCCAGCCCGCCGATCTCCTGCAGCAGCGTGCGGTAGGTGGCCTCGGTCTCCTGCGGGTCGGTCTCCGCCGTGCCCTGCGCTCCGTTGCCCGGGGACAGGCGGATCGCAGTGCGATCGGCTCCGACCTCCTGGGCCACGGCGCGCACAACCTCCGCCACGAACGACGCCCGCGCCGCAGGCGTCCCGCCGTACCGGTCCGTGCGCTGATTCGACGCCGGAGCCAGGAACTGGTGCAGGAGATAGCCGTTGGCGCTGTGCAGCTCGATCAGATCCACCCCGGCGTCGACGGCCCGGCGTGCGGCGGCCGCGAACTCGTCGCGGACACCGGCCAGCTCCTCGGTGCTCAGCTCGCGGGGCACGGGGATCTCGTCCTTGCGCCCGTCCTGCAGGTGCAGGGAGGTGCCGGGGGCGATCGCGCTGGGGGCCACGGGCTGCTCGCCGCCGTTGATCTCCGGATGCGAGATGCGGCCACCGTGCATGACCTGCATGGACAGCCGCCCGCCCTCGGCATGCACCGCCTCGGCCACGCGCTTCCACCCGGCGGCGTGGGCGTCGTTGGCGATGCCGGCCTGGCCCGGGTAGGACCGCCCGACGGCTGCGGGGAAGGTGCCCTCCGTGGTGATCAGGCCCGCCGAGGCGCGCTGGGCGTAGTACTCGACGTTCAGGTCCGACGGCGTGCCGTCGGCCTGAGCGCGCAGGCGGGTCAGCGGTGCCATGACCACGCGGTTGGGGATCTCGAGAGCTCCCAGGGTCAGCTGGTCGAACAGATCGGGCATGAGCGGCCTCCTCGGCGGCGGGACGGAACTGTTCGGTTCAAGACAGGACGAGCCCGACATATTCCGTCGCTTCATTCCCCGCCCTTGGACGAGAGGTACTCGTCCAGCACCGCCGAGCCGAGCTCCTCGGGATCCACGGCCACCACGCGGCCGTCGGCCCGGCGGGCCATGGCGTTGAGGAAGCGGCTCAGGCCGGGGTCGTCGCCGAGCTGGAAGAACGTGGTGTGCGCCCCGGTGCGGGTGACGCGGTCCAGCTCGGAGACGGTCGCCTGCAGCGTGGGGGTGGAGGTGGGCCAGTCGAAGTGAGCGTCGCCGCTGGGCAGCAGGTGCGCGGTGGGCTCACCGTCGGTGACGATCAGCAGGATCGGCTGCATCGACGGGTGCCGGCGGAAGAACCTGCCCGCCAGCAGCAGGCCGTGATGCAGATTGGTGCCCTGCTCGTGCACCGGCGGCATGGCGGTCAGCTCGTTCTCGTCCAGGGTGCGGGCCCATCGTCCGAACGAGATCAGTTCGAGGGAATCGCCCCGGAACCGGGTGCTGATCAGGTGATGCAGGGCCAGGGCGGTCTGCTTCATGGGCAGCCACCGGCCCTCGGCTGCCATGGAGAACGACGTGTCCACGAGCAGCGCCACCGCCGCCTGAGTGCGGTCCTCGGTCTCCTGGACCTCGACATCCTCCACACGCAGGCGCATGCCGCGGGACGGATCGCCGCCCTCCCCGACGGTGCGCTGGATCGCGTTGGTGATCGTGCGGGTCACGTCCCAGGACTCCAGGTCCCCGAACTGCCAGGCCCGGGTGGAGCCGGTGAGCTCTCCCGAGGCGCCGGTGCGGCGGGTGTCCCGTGAGCCGGGGCGGCCGGAGAGCTGCTCGGCGGTGTCGCGCAGCAGCGCCCGCCCGAGCTGGCGCACCGCGCGCGGGGAGAGCCGCAGCGCGCCGTCCGATCCGCGGTGCAGCAGCCCGGAGTCGCGCAGGGCCTTCTCCAGCTCGCTGAGCGTACGGGCGTCCACTGCCGCGTCCTGCCCGAGCTGGCGGCCCAGGGCGTCGAGGTCGATGTCATCAAGGGCCGCGCCCTGATGGCTCTGGGAGAGCTGATCGGCCAGGGCATCCAGGTCCGCGATGTCCTGCAGCACCCCGGTGCCGTCGCCGAGTCCCAGGCCCTCCTGGCCCTCGAAGCGCTCGGAGCCGCTCCAGTCCTCGCCGGGGCGCAGGGCCTGGAGGTTGGCGTCGAGCTGACTGAGCTGCTCCATGAGCTGCGGGGAGCCGAAGGCCTGGGCCGACAGCTCCATGAGTTCCTGGCGCTGCTCCGGCGTCATGGAGTTCATCATGCGCGCGGCCGCCGCCGAGCGCTGGGCCAGGGCGTCGATCAGCTCGTCGATGTCCTGCGGATCCTCCGGGAAGTGCTCCCCGTGCTCCTCCATGAACTGCTCGAAGTCCTCAGGGGTGTCCTCCCCGCGGGCGTGCTTGGCCAGCAGCTCGTTGAGATCGGCGAGCATCTGCGAGATCGCCTGGCGGTCCTCCTCCGTGGCGCCCTCCAGGGCCTGCTTCATGCCGGCGAAGCGCTGATCCAGCACCTCGCGGCCGAGCTTGTCCTTGATCTGCTCATAGGTCTGCCGGGCCTGCTGAGAGGCCCAGTCGTAGTCCGCCAGCTCGGACACGGCCGCGGCCGTGGACGACGGCAGTGCACCGAGCTGCATCTCCCGCAGCTGCCGGTCCGTGGGATCCATGCGGGCGTCACGCAGCAGCTGCTCGCGCTCCAGCCGCACGGCCTGCTCGAGCAGGCTCTTCACCTCATCGAGCGTGCCGCCCAGGCTGTGCTTGCCGAGCAGCTCGCGGCGGCGCTGGTTCACCCGCCGGGAGAGGTCGTCCAGGCCGCGCTGGCCGCGACCGCCTCGGCGCAGGAACTCGCGCAGGGCATCCTGCGGCGAGTACCCCTCCATGACATCGCGGCCGATCGCGTCCAGGGCCTCCGTGAGGTCCGGCGGCGGCGCCAGGGGATCGGGTCCCCCGCGATAGCGGCCGTAGCGGCTGTTGCGATACGCAGGCACTGCGCACCTTCTTTCCGTGGTGCAGGGACGATGAGCGCGGACCCGGTCAGCGGCGCCGGGAGCCCTTGCTCAGCCGTAGATGGTGCCGTCGTCGTCGGCGTCCTTGGAGATCTTCTGCGCCAGGAACAGCCACTCGAGGGCCAGCTCGACGGCCGCGGCGCGCTCGCCGGCGGACTCGGCGCCGAAGGCCTGGGCGATCCGGTCGTAGAGGTCCTGACTCTCCTCCGGCAGCTCGGGCAGCTCCTCCAGCAGCTCGTGGGCGGGGATGTCCGCACCGGTGGTCACGGTGACGGTCCCGTCCAGGGCCTCGATCAGGGGATCCAGGTCCACTCCGCGCAGCCGTGCCGCCAGGGTCTCGGCGGTGGCCCGGCGCAGCAGGTGGTCCAGGACGGCCTGCTCGCGGCCCTCCTCCCCGGCCTCGAACTCGATCTTGCCGGCCAGCACGTCCACGGCGGCGTCGATGTCCACGAGCCGTGCGACGGCGGCGTCCTCCCGGTACACCGTGGCTCGGCGCAGGGCGGCCGCGGCCGTGGTCTCCGCACCGGCGATCGAGAAGCGGGCCGAGACTCCGGAGCGCTGATCCACGGCCGGCGACTCGCGCAGCAGCCGGGTGTAGCGCGCCAGGATCTCCAGCAGGGCCTCGGGGACCTCGGCGACCAGGTCGGCCTCCTGCGAGATCACGGCCATCTCGTCCGCGAGCTCGATCGGGTAGTGGGTGCGGATCTCCGCGCCGAAGCGGTCCTGCAGCGGCGTGATGATCCGCCCGCGGTTGGTGTAGTCCTCCGGGTTGGCCGAGGCCACGACCAGCACGTCCAGGGGCAGGCGCAGGACGTAGCCGCGGATCTGGACGTCGCGCTCCTCCATGACATTGAGCATGGCGACCTGGATGCGCTCGGCCAGATCGGGAAGCTCGTTGATGGCCACGATGCCGCGGTGGGCACGGGGGATCAGGCCGTAGTGGATGGTCTCCGGATCGCCCAGGCGGCGGCCCTCGGCCACGCGCACGGGGTCGACGTCGCCGATGAGGTCCGCGACCGACGTGTCCGGGGTGGCCAGCTTCTCCACGTAGCGCTCGTCGCGGTGTCGCCAGACGATGGGCAGGGAGTCGCCCTCGGCGGCGATGCGGGTCCGGGAGGCGTCGGTGATCGGATCCAGCGGGTGCTCGTGCAGCTCCGATCCCTCGATCTCCGGGGACCATTCGTCCAGCAGGCCCACCATGGTGCGCAGCAGACGGGTCTTGCCCTGTCCGCGCTCGCCGAGCAGGACGATGTCGTGTCCGGCGATCAGGGCGCGCTCGACCTGCGGCAGGACCGTGCGGCTCAGGCCGTGCAGACCGGGCCAGGGGTCGCGGTCCTCCGCCAGGGCGTCGAGCAGGTTGGCCCGCAGCTCCTCACGCAGGGAGCGGACGGGGAGATCGGCGGCGCGCAGCTCGCCCAGGGTGCTGATGTCAGGGTGATCGGTCACACCTTCACGCTAGCCCTGCACCGCGACAGCACAAGTGGCCTGGCAGTACCCGGCTGGGTGCTTTCGCGCTGAGCGCACTCGGTGCCTCCGCCCCTCTTCCGCAGTCGGCCGTGGGCGGTACGGTGAGCGCGTGAGCGACAGACAGACCGAGACCGACAGTTCCCAGACCTCCGCCGAGCGCCCCACGCTGATCCTGCTGGTCCGCCACGGACTCACCCCCACCACGGGAAAGGTCCTGCCGGGTCGTGCACCGGGGCTGCACCTGTCCGAGAAGGGCCTGGCGCAGGCCGAGCGGCTGGCCGAGCGCTTCCAGGGCCTGGCCGTGGACGCCCTGTACACCTCGCCGCTGGAGCGCACGCGGGAGACCGCCGAGCCGGTCGAGAAGGCCACCGGGCTCACCGCCGAGGCGCAGTCGGACCTGCTCGAGTGCGATTTCGGCGAGTGGACCGGCGAGAAGCTCAAGCACCTGGCCAAGCTGCCGGAGTGGACCGCCGTGCAGCAGAGCCCCTCGAGCTTCCGCTTCCCGGACGGGGAGAGCTTCACGGAGATGCAGTACCGCATGGTCGAGGGCATCCAGCGCCTCCGCGATCGGCATCCCGGCCAGACCGTCGTGTGCTTCTCTCACGCGGACCCCATCAAGGTGCTGCTCAACCACGCGCTCGGCTCGCACCTGGATCACTTCCAGCGCATCTCCGTGGATCCCTGCTCCGTCTCGGCGATCTCGTATATGCCGGGACGGGCACCTTCGGTTCTGCGCATGAACACGACCGACGGCTTCCTGTCCGACCTGCTCTCGGACTGATCCCCCTCCCATGAGCGCTGACGAGCACGTCCTGCAGCACGGGGAGATCGAGCTCGTGGGCCTGTTCCGCGAGTCCTCCAACTCCGCGCTGCTCGTGGACGTGACCGACGACGACGGCCGCACCGTCCGCGGCGTCTACAAGGCGGAGGAGGGGGAGAAGCCCCTGCGCGACTTCCCGCCGCGCATCTACCGCCGGGAGCGGGCAGCCTACGTGCTGTCCGAGGCCCTGGGTTGGGGGCTGATCCCCACCACGGTGCTGCGCGAGGAGGGGCCGTTCGGCCCCGGGTCGATCCAGCGCTTCGTGGACCACGATCCGCAGGAGCACTACTTCACGCTCTACGACTCCCATCCCGAGACGCACGACGATCTGCGGCGGATGGCGGTCTTCGACGTCATCGCCAACAACACCGATCGCAAGGGCGGCCACGTCCTGCACGGCGCCGACGGCCGCATCTGGGGGATCGATCAGGGGCTGTGCTTCTCGGCCCCGGACAAGCTGCGCACCGTGATCTGGGAGTTCGCCGGCGAGCCCGTGCCGGAGGGGCTGCTCGAGGACCTGGCTCCACTGGCCGAGCAGCTGCCCGACGAGCTCGAGGAGCTGCTCTTCCCGGTCGAGCAGATGGCCCTGCAGCTGCGGGTGCAGATGCTGCTGGCTGAGCCGTACCTGCCGTTCGATGAGACCGGTGGGTATCGGATCCCCTGGCCGCCGCTGTAAGGCCCGTCGTCCCGGGCGCTGAGCTGGCATGCTGGGGGGCAGGAATGCTTGCCCGCCCCAGCACAGGAGACCCCAATGACCTTCCGCCTCGTCGCCTTCGACATCGACGGCACCCTGCTGGGCAGCGACCGCCAGCTCCAGCCCGGCACCCGCTTGGGGCTGGAGGCCATCCGGGAGGCGGGCGCTCAGATCATGCTGGCCTCCGGCCGCCCGATCCCCGGTCTGAAGCAGCTGGCCGAGAAGCTGGAGATCGGCGAGGATCTGATCCTGGCCGGCATGAATGGGTCGATCATCGTGGACCAGGCCTCCGGGGAGGTCATCGCCCGCCGGGAGATCGACGCCCAGACCGCGCAGGAGATCATCGACCACGTGCTCTCGCGCGGCCTGATCGTGATGATCCCGCTGGGGGAGGAGCTCTTCGCCTCGGAGCCCGAGCACCCGCAGGTCCGCCATGAGGCCGAGGGCAACGCGCTGAGCATCCGTCCGCTGCCGCAGGTCGCCGATCTGCCGGAGCCGGCCACCAAGCTGCTGTTCACCGGGGAGCGCCCCGAGCTGCTCGAGCTGCAGAAGGAGCTGGACCGGGATTTCGCCGATCGCGCCGAGTGCACGTTCTCCTCGCCGATCTACTTCGAGGCCACCGCCCGCGGCGTGGACAAGTCCTCGGCGATCACCGACTACTGCGCGGCCAAGGGCATCCCGCTGGAGGCCGTCATGGCCTTCGGCGACAACGGCAACGACATCACCATGCTCTCCGCGGCGGGTCTGGGCGTGGCCATGGGCAACGGCATCCCGGAGGCCAAGGAGGCCGCCGATGTCGTCACCGCCACGAACGACGACGAGGGCATCGCCCGCATCCTGGAGCAGTACTTCCCGTTCTCGCTGTCCGAGGTCGA
>CAACWV010000469.1_pt1 | contig 22367 bp, 23 predicted proteins | sample 2275731 | NCBI WGS metagenome assembly CAACWV01 (sample SAMEA5312473, study PRJEB27640) | indoor metagenome | biome: indoor environment; feature: uncontrolled; material: tiles wood | place: Germany | collected 2014-07-07 | reverse complement strand
TACTGCCACACGACCAAGGGCAGGAACAGCACCGCCGACACTGCGAGGCCGACCAGGATCGAGCCGGTCACCTGGGACGTCACGGACCCACTCCCTCCAATCTGCGCTGCGGACGGTCAGGAGCCGAAGACGAGGCTCTTGATGTGCTCGATGATGTCGTGCAGCTCGTCGTAGTCGCGGATCGCGGGGTCGGCGACCACGAGGTTCCAGACGGTGGCGATGCCGGCGAGGATGGCGAACAGCACGACGCCGATGATCAGGCCGGTGACGGCGGTGCCGTCGCCGCGGGTCGCTCCGCGCAGCCCGGACCAGGCGACGATGATCGCCGCGCCGGCGAGCATGGCCGGCAAGAACCCGACGTACGGGATGAGGATCAGCAGCGGTGCGGAGAGGAATGCCGCCGCGCACAGCACGAGCGCGATGACCCCTTTCCCGGCTGCGGACTTGCCCGTCGGGGGCTGGTTGTTCTGGATGACGTGGACGGGGGCCTGCTGGCCGGGATTCTCGGACATGAGAGTTCTCCTTCTCGCGCGGTGGGGGTCAGATGCGGGTGTCGCGGCGGTTGAGCACCCAGGTGGTGAGGGCGATGAGGACGATGGTGAGGACGCCGCCGGCGGTGAGGATCGCGGCGACGTCTCCGCCGGTGATGGTGCCGTCGTCGACGAAGGAGCCGGTGCCCAGCAGCGCGGTGCGGGTGGCGACGCCGTAGGGCGAGATCAGGGCGGCGTTGCCGACCGCCATCAGCGCGGCGGTCGAGACGCCGGAGGCGACCAGGGCGACGGCGACGGGCGCGGCGAAGGACCACAGGAACATCGACAGCGCCGATTGGATCGCTGCGGCCGGGATCGTGGCCAGGGCCAGGAGCCCGGTGACGGCGAAGTACTCGCCCGGGAGCATCCCGGGCAGCCCGAACGCGCCCTTGCCGATGACAATGACGAAGACCAAGAGGACGACCTGCATGATCGCGGTGAGCCCGGCGACGACTGCGGTCTTGGCGGTGACGATGCGCAGCGAACTGGTCGGGCCGCTCATCAGGGCGTTCCAGTTGCTGCCCCGGTGCTCGACCCGCCAGACCAGGGATCCGAGGATCGCGATGCCGATCGCCAGTGGGAAGAGCCCGTAGAAGCTGACCGACTGCAGCCACACGGTGTGCCAGCCGTTCTGCGGCTGGCGGCCGTCGGCGAGCTGGGTGGCGGCCCCCGCGAGGACGAGCACGATCGGCAGCAGCACCACGATCGGCCAGGCCAGGGAGCGCTTGAGCTTGATGAGTTCGGCGGACAGTGCGCTCATGTCAGGCCTCCTGATGGTCGAAGCGGACGGTGGAGACGGTGAACAGCACCGCGACGACCACGGCCAGGACGGCGATGCTCGGGTACGCGATCGGCAGGGCCTGGATCGCATCGCCTTCGTAGCCGGCGGCGCGGGCGAGGGCGTAGTAGCCCCACGGGGTGACGTGCGCGGCGGCGACCGGAAGGCCCTGGGAGAACACCGCGAGGATGCAGCCGAGCACTCCGATGCCGAGGGCGACGAGCTGGTTCTCGACCTTCGCCGACAGCAGGATGTGCAGCGCCAAGACGGCCAGGTTGACCACGAGCATGCAGAGCGTGAACCCGGCCCAGTGCCCGAGCGGGGCCGGTGGCAGGATGCCGGCCAGCAGTTTCCCGAAGGCCAGCACGATCAGGCTGGTGCCCAGGGTCACCGCGGCGACGATCACGCCGAGGGCTGCGAGCTTGGCCCGGCACACCCCGCCCGGGGTGATCCCGAAGGTCGACTGCAGCAGCCACCCGTTGCCCTGGTGCTCGATGTCGGTCTGCCGGGAGGCGAGCACCGCCAGTAGCAGCGGGGACAACAGCGGGATGCCGAGCGAAATGCCGGCCAGCAGCGCGTTCCACGCCTGAGGCGTGGCGGGGTCGAAGTCCGGGCTGGAGACCACCGCGAACAGGGACAGCCCGAGCACCATGACCACAGCGATCAGTCCGACCTTGAGATGGCGCATCTTGGCGAACTCGTTCGCCACCGCCCGGGCGTTCACAGCCCGCCTCCGGCGGTGAGGGTCATGAACACGTCCTCGAGCGTCTGCTCCTCGCGGCGCACCCCGTAGATGCCGACGCCCGAGCCGACGAGCGCGGCGACGATCCCGGCGGTCTGCCGGTCGCCGAGGCCGGGCACGGCGACCTCGTCGTCGGCGGTGAGGCGGGCGTCGTAGGAGCGCAGCGTGGTCGTGGCCGCGTGCGGGTTCGAGCAGGCGATGATGACGTCGGGGCTGGAGGCGGCCATGAGCTCGGAGCGCAATCCCTGGAAGATCATCCGCCCGCCGGAGAGGATGCCGAGCACGTTTGCGGTCTTGTCGATCTCGCCGAGCAGGTGAGAGGACACCATCACGGTCACCCCGTCGTTCGCGAGGCGACGCAGCAGGACCCGCATCTCCTCGATGCCCGCCGGGTCGAGTCCGTTCGTCGGCTCATCGAGGATCAGCAGCTTCGGCTGCCGGGCCAGCGCCATCGCGATCCCGAGGCGCTGTTTCATCCCCAGGCTGTAGTTGCGGACCTTCTTGTCCATCTGGTCCTGCAGCCTGACCGCCCGGACCGCGTAGTCGATCTGTTGACTGTTCAGGCCGAGCATCCGCTGCACCAGACGCATGTTCTCCGCGCCGGTCAGGTGCGCGTACCCGGGCGGTGCCTCGATGAGCGACCCGATCCGGCCGAGGAGCTCCCGCCTCGTGCCGCGGGTCATGGGGCGGCCCATGACGTGCACCTCGCCGCTGGTGGGCTGGATGAGCGAGAGCAGCATCTTCATCGTCGTGGACTTCCCCGCCCCGTTGGGGCCGAGGAACCCGTACACGCACCCCTCGGGGATGCGCAGGTTCAGGTTCTCGACGACGCTGCGCTGCCCGTAGCGCTTGGTCAGGTTCTCGGTGGCGACGATCGTGGAAGGCATGCCTCAACGATCCCGAGATCCGGCCCCGGAATCGTCTCGCCCGAGGCATATCTTCGGGCTATCACTTGAGGCATACGTGCATGCCCGCCCCCATGTCGCGGGAGCGTGTGAAGAGGGCTGGCGCAGTGGTCAGCGTTCGCCGGCTTCAACGAGACCGGACTCGTAAGCGAGGACCACTGCCTGGACGCGGTCGCGCAGATCCAGCTTCGTGAGGATGCGGCCGACATGCACCTTCACTGTGCCCTCGGCCAGCACGAGCTCGGCGGCGATCTCCGCGTTCGACAGGCCCCGCGCGATCAGGCCGAGCACTTCGTGCTCGCGTGGCGTCAGTTCTTTCAGCCGCACTGCGCCGCTCGGCTCCGACTGCGGGCGAGATCGGGCGAAGTGGTCGAGCAGACGCCGCGTCGTGCTCGGCGCGACCACGGCGTCGCCGGCGTGGATGTGCTTGATCGCGGCGGCGACGTCCTCGACGGGGGTGTCTTTGAGCAGGAACCCCGATGCACCGGCCTGCAGCGCGTCGTAGGCGTACTCGTCGAGGTCGAAGGTGGTCAGGATTAGCACGCGCGGGACGTCCTCGCCGGCGCAGATGCGCCTGGTCGCCTCGACCCCGCTCATCCGCGGCATCCGCACGTCCATGAGCACGACGTCGGCCTCGACCCGGTCGAGCACGTCCAGCGCGGTGTCGCCGTCGTCGGCTTCGGCGACGATCTCGATTCCTGGCTGTGCTTCCAGCACCATCCTCAGCCCCATCCGGATCATCTCCTGGTCATCGACCAGCACCACCCGCACCGTCACGTCGTTCCCTCCTCTCGCGGCAGCACCGAGACGACCTCGAACCCGCCGCCTTCGCGGGGCCCGACCCGCAGTGCACCGTGGTGGGCGGCGACTCGCTCACGCATGCCGAGCAAGCCGTGGCCCTGCGTGCCGGCCTCCGAATCCTCGGCCTGGCCGTGACCGTCGTCGGTGATCCGGACCTCGACCTCGTCCTCCCGGTACTCCAGGCGCACATCGACGCGAGTGCGGCACGGACCGGCGTGCTTCCGTGCGTTCGTCAAGGCTTCCTGCACCAGCCGGTACACCGTCAGCCCGAGCCCGTCCGACAGCGATGCCCGATCACCGCTGACTGTGAGCGCGACCGGCAAGCCGGCGATGCGGGACTGCGCGACCAGGGCGTCGAGCTGGTCGATGCCCGGCTGCGGGGCGTCCGATCCCGGCTCGTTCTCGCGCAGCACCCCGAGCATGCGGCGCATGTCGGCCAGCGCTCCTCGGCCGGTGTCGCGCACATGGAGCATCGCCGACTTCGCGCGCGCCGGCTCCGACTCGACCTTCGCCGCGGCCCCGTCGGACATCAGCACGACCACGCTGAGGCTGTGAGAGACGATGTCGTGGATCTCCCGCGCGATGCGTGCCCGTTCGTCGGCGACCGCGATCCGCGCGTTGGTCTCCCGCTCACGCTCTGCCTGCTCGGCCCTCTCCTGCAGCCCGGACACGTACTGCCGGCGGATCCGCACCAGAGTGCCCCACGTCCATACCCACAGCGTCACGACGATCAGCACGCCGAGCTGGCCGATGTCCAGGAATGCGTTGCCGAGGTGGGGGAGCGTCGCGACCAGAAGCCACGCGACCGTCACCGCTGCGCCGGGGAAGGAGATCATCCAGACGTGCCGGGTGGCGAGGTTGTAGACCGCGAACAACAGCATCGCGTCCGCAGGGAGGACCGGCGCGCCGAGCAGCAGTTGTACGGATGCGGCCAGCAGCATGAATGCGAGTACCCCGACCGGGTGTCGGCGGCGCAGCAGATACGGCGCGCACAGCGCAACCGACACGATCAGCAGCGCAACAGCGTGAGCGGGACCGCGGAAGTAGATCGGGACGATCGGCAGGTTGTACAAGAACACCCCGACCGCGACCAGCAGGTCGACCAGCCACATCCGCTCCCGTAACCACGAACCAGGGGACGGAGACGCACCGGAAGCCACGGAGCCACTGGAGGCGCTCTTTGCGGTCACCGGTGACAGAAGGTTCACAATCCCAACATTACCGGCCGGACTGCGAACGCCTTCGCTCCGAATATACCAAGCAAGTCTCACAGACATCACCTTGACGGGACGCTATGAGGCCCCAGTGTTCCTGCGGGGGCCGCGGTCTCAGAAGTCGGTCTCGTCGGGCGCACAAACGAGATCGGGTACTTGAGATGGTGCTCGCTCAGGCTTGCCAGAGCTCGAGCGCGTCCCAGTCCAGGGGCGCTCCCAGCGATTCGATCGTGAGCGCGCTCGAGGTCGGGAAGTCGCGGAGCAGCGCCGCAAGCCGCGCAGCCCAGTCGGTGTCGGGCTCGATGGAGGGCAGCAGGTAGGCGATCACCGCGAGTGCGTTGTAGGTGCCGTAGACCTTCTTGGCGTCCTCGGAGCTTCGTAGGTGGTCGAGTACGGGGATCTGGCCGATCTTGGGGCGCGACGGCGCGTTCTGGAGCTTACGGTTGAACAGCCGCGCATGATGGGCGGCGACGTTCCGGACGTAGTTGAGGCTGGCCAGCCAGCTGGTCATCATCTTCTTCGTCGGCACGCCGAACGCGTGTGCGATCTCCTCTGCGTCGACCTGGTTCATCCCGCGGTACAGGACGGAGAGGTGGCCGAGCTCGAGGATCTCCGTGAGCGCCCAGACCGGCATCCGGTCGTCGTACTTGTCACGGAAGTGCTCCACGAACTGCTCGTCGGAGTCGGCCTGGCGGTCGCTGACCCGCTGGAGCCATTGCACGTGCTTGCTCGGTGCCGGGTCGTGGATATCGGTCCCGTCCACGGTAAAGGCCTCCGTGAAGCAGGACGGGTCCTCGTAGGCGAAGGCCGACCTCCTGCCGAGTACATATCCGACACGCATGCGGACGGCGACCTCGACCCGCTCGAGCCCATCGAGGACGAGCATGCGGAGCCGCCGGTCGAAGTCGATGATCTCCTCGGCGTGAGCAAGGCGCGTGCCTGGCCGGAAGTCGCTGAGAACGCGGGTGCGGATCCGGTCTTCCTCGTCGACGTACTCCTCGGACGCGCGGAACGGGTACAGATATCCTGTGAGGCGGTAGTAGCCGATCGCCGCCAGGACCCTGGCTGCACGGACTTCGTCTCCGACCTCGAGGCCGTGCTCCACGAGCTGAGCGACCTGCTTGTCCACCGACAGCCAGGGCTTGTCGTACGCGACCATGAGCCTCCCCGGAAAGAAAATCAGCCCGCGCCTTGCGGCAACGGGCTGATCGTGATGGTTCGATGATAGCACGACGGGCACGACAGAGTTATGCGCCGGGAGTCGCTGACCTGTGCCGGTACTACGTCGCCTTCGACCACCCCACGGTTTGGGCTGCCTCGACGACGCCGAGCCCCTCTACGTTGATGGGGTGCTTCACGATCCTGAGATTCCGCGCGACCTTCACAGCGTCGGGTGCCGGTCGGCCGAACCGCAGGCCGCGGGCCCGAGCGGAGTCGACGCCGGCCTGGACGCGCTCCTGGATGAGCTCGCGCTCGTACTCGGCGAAGGTGGCCATGAGGTTGAGCATCAGCCGGCCCTCGCGGATCGAGGGGTCGATGCCATCGGTCAGGGAACGGACCTTCACGCCGCGGCCCAGCAGGTCCTGGACCGTGGTGATGACGTCGATCATCGACCGCCCGATCCGGTCGATGCGCCACACGACGAGCTCGTCGTCCTCGGGTAGCCGTTCGTCCAGGGCCGACCACCCCGGCCGGGCCCTACTTTCCCGGTGGCATGACCGAGGTTCGGCTGTGGGTCACGACCACCTACACCCGGGCGGTGCCCGGAGGCACCGGGTCAGCCGAGTGAGGGGGCAACTACGCCTCCGGCCTGCCGGCCCAGCTCGAGGCCCGGGCCCACGGGTGCGAGCAGGTGCTGTTTACCGCTGGCACCGGGAAGGACCGCGGCCTGGAGGAGGCCGGGGCGATGAACCTGTGCCTGGTCACCGCCGAGGGGCAGCTGCTCACTCCCGGGGCCGGGCACCATCCTGGAGGGCATCACCTGCGACAGCGTCCTGGCCCTGGGCTCCGAGCACGGCCTGGCCCTGGTGCAGCGCACCATCGGTCTGGCGGAGCTGCTGGAAGGCTGCCGCGCCGGGGCGATCACCGAGGTCTTCGCCGCCGGCACCGCCGCGGTGATCAGCCCCGTCCTCGGGCTGCGCGGGGACGAGTTCGACGTGACGGTCGGCGACGGGAGGCCCGGTCCCACCACGGTGGCCATCCGCGAGCAGCTGCTGGCCACTGACCATGTGACGAGCGTAACGGGTGCCTGCCACGTCATCGTGGCCCGCCCTCACGGTCGGAAGCCGGTGGCGGTTCCGGCACCCACAGGCGCAGCCAGACTCGTCCCGCACGAGGCGTCCACGACCGCCATCGGCTCCATCGGGGACCCGGTGTCGGTTCGTGCAGCTGGCTCCTGAGGATGTGCAGGGTCGCGCACACGATTTCTGAGCAAGAAGACCTCTCGTGCACAGGGCTCCTGACGGTCCAGTTCTAGCAGCCAACTGGACGAAGCCCGTCATCTCGCCTGACAGGGGTCCGGGTCTCGCCACACGAGGTCGACGCGTCGTGCGTTGGGGCCGCGCTGGCCGCGCTCAGCGGGGTCGACCGGGTGGATGCGGGGAACCATGAGCGACTCGATGACGTGCCGCTGTTGGATCAGCGACATGCCTGACCAGGTGTCCCGGACCCTCTGCGATCTCCTCAGCTCGTCCACGAGCGGATTGAGTCGCTCCAGCTCGTCGATCCTGGCCTGGGCCGCCTCGATCTTCAGGCGCACGATCCGCTCCTGAGCAGCGAGCACACGGGGCCGTCCTCTCCGCCTGGCCTCCTTGCGCACGGCCTCCAGCCATGCCCGGTGGCCCTTGATCTCGAGCCGCAGGGCGCGGCGCTCCGAGCCGTCCTCGTCCTCCTCCCTGGCACGTGGCACCCGGAAGTCGGGCCCGAGGATCCGGGCCAGCACGGCGTCCGTGACGATCTCATCGAGATGCTCCTGGCGCATGGACACGTGGAAACCGGTGCGTCCCGGGGCACCCGCGCACTCGTAGACGCGGTAGTGAGAGGGCTGATGCTTTCCGCCACCGGTGTTCTGCGCGCCGACCCGGGTGGCGGCCCCGCAGACGCCGCAGACCGCGATCGCGCTGAGCAGGTATCGGGGAGGTCGGCCTCTCCTCCTCGTTGTGCTGATCTGTCCGTCCACACTGATGAGTTTCGCTCACGAATGGGTCGGCTATGTGGACGCCCGTGCCGCGGATCCCCATCGTCCTGGTGCGTCGGGTCTCGGCCACTCGTGCACCGCCTCCTGGCGGAGAGTGAGCCACTGCTCCTCGCTCGGCCAAACGTCGCGCCTGTCGATGAACGCTGTGGTGAGCAGGTGCACCTGATAGTCCAGTCCGTCAGCGGGGGAGCAGCGGCTGCGATCTGCGCCGTGACCGAATCCTTGTAGGTCGCTCGGACGCTGGATGAGTGAGGGGATCCCTCCAGCCGGTGCTGGGCGCGCAGCTGCGCGACCTGCACCGTTCTCGGGAGTTGACCCAGGAAGGGCTTGCAGAGCAACTTGGTGCGACGCCGCGCTGCTTGGCAGGGATCGGACGCGGTGAGCGGAACCTCGCGCTCGACTCGGTCGACGCGCTGGCGGTCCAGCGGACGTCTCGGCTAGGGCACTACTTGACGTGCGCGCTAATTCCTAGCGGACAGCAGATCCGAATGCGTTACTCTGTTGGGGTGGGGCTGGAAAGCCCGGCCTCCTAGGATCCCAACCGACTACAAGTAGATGCCGGCCTCGGTGAAGTAGGCATGCGCGAACATCGGCTTTTCTGAGGGAATCAGCGGGCGGCCGAGTTGACCGACGTCGGCAAGGCCCCGCAGTTTCGGGAAGCGTTTATGGGCCCGTTCGTAGCGCTGCGTGTGGATGATGATGTGCTTGAGAAAATATCGGTTCTCCTCCGACATGCGGTCGAGATCCATCACCACGAGCTCCTTGTCGCGCCGGCCCTGCCGCTTGGACTGGATCTTGGTGGCGCGTGACTCGGTGTTCGCCAGCTCGTACGGGGTCGGTGCGATGTACTACGCGAGACGGTTGAAATTCTGCCAGAGCGCATAGAAGTCGTCCGGGCCCCAGCCGTGCTGGTCTTCGGAGTAGATCCGATCGTCGAAGCCCCGCAGCGGGCCGCTGCCCGGCTCAGCGTTCACGAGCGATCTGCGCTCGCACTACTGTCTTGATCTCACTGGCCAGCTCCTCCACGAGCGCGTTCACCATTCGACGGTAAGCGTCGTAGTCCTGTTCTGCCAAGCAGGCGCTGATCGCAGCGTCGTCGACGTCGATCTTCTGGGTTGCACCGGAGTGCGAAGACACTTCCACGTAGAGCCGGGCGGAGCCATCCGGCTCATGGCTGCCGACGCGGATGTCGACCGGTGCATCGATCGAAACGGCGTGTTCGGCCTCGCGCACCGCAGCGCGCGCCACATTGATCGTGCTGATTGTGAAGAGCGGACCGACGGGATTCATCGCAGTTCCTCGAAGGGATCTACGACGCTGTGCACGCCATGGGTGGGGCAGGAGAACGCAATCCTGATTCCTTGTCCTTCGCCCGCGTCGAACGGTTCGGGTGGGCAGTCCGCACCGCACTCGAGGCATGTCCGGTAGGACTCGTCTTCGCGCGCCAGCGGATCGAACATGTTCCTATTGTCGTCGACGGCCGTGCGACAGCGCAGCGGCTCAGGGCAAATTCAACTGGGACACGAGGCGCAATGCCACGTTCAGTAGCTCGTTGTTGATCGGTCACCACTTAGTTTTCGGAAACTGCACTGGCCCGCTACAGGCCCGTCGTGAGAGGGGCGCTCAGCACTCGTACGGATCCGGGATCCAGTCCGAGAACATGCGCACTATCCACCAAGGGGAGGTCCGTCATCTCCTCGTGCGAAGCGAAGATGACGCAACAGTCGATGCTTGGGTCTTTCGATGAGCGCCAGAGGACTCCAAGCACGGGTCCGGTCCGGTGGTTGAGCTCGTATCGGAGGAACTCGGAGATGATCTGTGTCGGGACGTAGTCGAGGTCGAGACGATCATCCGGGTCGGCCACCCGTCGAACGTCTTCGACGAAGTCCTGCATAAATCTCATTGAAGGACGTCGGTGCCGTTCGCTCGAGTCGAATAGCGATGGTACTCGAGGAGCATTCGTCAGGTCGACCACGGTGATGTCGCAAAGTAGTTCGAACTGACCAATGGTGCCAACGTGGGACGGATCTGCGTAGCTCGCGACCTCCCGCTGTGCGCCCAGCGCGGTGGACGCCCCGTAGAAGGCACCAATGCCCTTGCCGCTCATGCGATTGTCGCGCGCCACGTGATCGGGAGGCGTACCCAGATCCTTGGCGCTGACATAGGTTTCGGCTGGGGCGTGCGGACGAAGTCGCCACCACCTGGTTCCTGCGGGCAGGGTTCGAACCTGGTCGGCCTCGGCCACTGCTCTGAGAACCGCGGCCGGCACGTCGTTAATCGTGATCTCGCCGGGACTTTGGTGCGGAGTGGGCCCTTGGAGCAAGAAAGAGTACCGGCGTCGATGCTTCACATGATCTCGAAACTCTGACCATCCGTACCGAAGCGCGTCGGCCGGCGCGACCTTGTAAGGGTCGCGTTGAACCCATTCGGTCTGGCCGATGGCTGCGGTGAGGTCGTCGAGAAGATCTCCGTTCTCCGTCACCTCGTGAGCCTCAAGCACTTCGTAGGTATCCACGCACGGCATCTGATACCCGCCGTCGGCTGAGGACCAAAGCACCTGCTCGACAGGGTCCTCATATTCGCATCGAAGACTGCCCACAATGAGGTCTAGGAGGAGCGATACCGGCGCGCTTGCTCCAGATCTGGCAGGGGGAGAGCCACAGTAGTCACACGTCGTGGTGCCGGCGAAGGCCCGGACGGCTTCGACGAGGGCGTAGTCCGTGAGGCATTGCGTGCAGACCGTCTTATCGACTTGGCTCCATCCCCGCGCTTCGATCTCCTCGAGCCACCGTTTCACCTGGCCCATTCATCCCCCAGTCCTTGCATCGGATGCATGGGAGTCACCTTAGCGGCGAGATCCAGACGCTAGGGCGTGTCTCCCAATAGGTTCTTGAGCCAGACGGTGATGGCGCGCAGCACGGTCCCGCCGCGCTCTACGCGGAACAAACACGTATACGTGCTCACCAGTGCTGCGGGTTACGGTGTTTCCAGTCTTGCCATTCGTCGTGGCTCAAGTCGGGGCGTTCGCCTTGTGGCAGCCAGATGCGGCGGAGCGGGTCGGACTCTTCGAGGTGCTGCTCCGCCCATGAGAGGTACTCCCCGAGGATTCCGGCATGCTCGTGCTCCGGGCCGCGGTCCGTGACGGCTCCTCGCAGGCCGGTGACCGCGTCCGTGAGCTCGCGGTGCCGCACGAAGTCGCTGCGGAGCTGCTCGAGCGTCTCGGCCCAGCTGGTGTAGCGGGCCGCCCGTTTCCGCAGCTCTTCGGCGCGACGCTGCTGCTCGGCGCGCTCGAGCTCCCATTGGCGACGCCGTTCGACGGCTGCTCGGGCATCGACGGAGAGCTGCTGGATCCTCTCGATAGCGCGCAGCAGCTTATCCTCGATACGGGTGGCGACGGTGTCGTCGAGCGCGAGCACGTCATGAGTTCCGGCTCTGATCTCCAGGCGCATCCGTTCAGTCGCGACGTAGTCGTGCTTCGGATAGCTGCGCCAGTTGTAGCGGGTCTCCTTGGCCAGTTCCTCTTCGGTCGGAACGTGGTCGACGCGCCTCTGCTGCATCCGAATGCGGATCGTCGCCGGTGCGTCGCCTGCGTCGATCGAGAGCAGATCCGGTCCGGGGGAGACCCGAGTGCGACATCCGTTCCAAGGATCTTGCTCGAAGGTGGCAGGTTTGGCCGTCACCGTCCATCCGCGGCGCAGAGCCTCCTGGACGAGCGCGTGGAGGATGAGCAGAGCGCGCTGTCGTTCCTCGGTTGGAACGTCGAGACGTGCCTTGTGATCGACGATCTCCCGCACGGCTTGGTGGGGGCGTCGCACCTGCTCGGGCATCGGGATGGTCTCGTCCTTCACGACGCGCGCGGGCTTGGCCTTCGGGCCGGCCGATTCGGAAGGCTGTGGGTTGGGCTCCGTCTTGGTGCCCTCAGCGGTGGTGTCCTCCGGCTCGCGCTTCTGCGCCGGCTCGGGCGGTGCCAGCGGCTTCTTCTTCGACGACTCATCCTTAGGGTGGCGTCCGTGCTCGAGGTAGAACGCTCCAGCTTCGGTGATGGCGATACGCCAGTGCCCGCGCCGCTTGTCGAGATCCACGAGGCCGCGGTTGCGGAGCGCAATGGCGCTCGTCTTGAACGTGTCGCTGGGCGGATTGTCGAGATCAGCGCCGGCAGCGACCCAGCGAAGCACGAGGAGTTGAGTTTCGTTCAGCGATAGATCCATGGGACCAGGATGGTGGTGAAGGACCTGTCGGCGCACTGCTCGTGATCAAAGTGTCGACTGTCCTCAGAACGGTGTCGGCGATCTTCGCTGCCACGTCTCAGCGATACCCCATGAGCTTCGCCCAGTCTCCACCAGAAGATGGCGCGAGGAGGGGGCGATAAACACCTCGGTGTTGGCGATGAGGTACAGGTCAAAAGCGCTCCGAGAAGCTCATGACGTCTTCCTGCCCGCGGCCCGCCCCACGATCAGTTCGGTGGTCCGCACGAGCAGCACTGTGGCTTGTGCAGCTGCGAAGGCGTCGACGTCGTCGATGTCGCCATGCGTCACCTTCTGTGCGAGATCCCACGTCTTGCGCATCAGCGCGCGAAGCTCGGCCCGGTCGCGGCCGCTGGCGTGAGAGTCGATGAAGAGGTCGAACCAAGCGCGCGCATCGGCCCCTCGCGGAGGCTCCTGGCCCTCCGAGACAAGCGCCGGATCCGCGATCAGCTTGCCAAGATCGATGAGGATCTCGCGGCTACGACGCCCGACGTCCTGCCATGTGTCCTTATCGCGAGCACCGGTGTACTCGTTGATCAGCCCTCTGACCCGAAGATTGATGGCATCCCACGTAGGGCTCGAGACGCCCACGGCGGGGTCATGGACTGTCACTCCGTTGGCCTGCTCCTCCAACTGGTCGAGAGCCTCGCGCTTCAACGTCGCGACGTGGGTCCTACGGGAGGCGTAGGTCGGCAGCTCCTGGGAGTAATAGCCGTGCCACTCCCATAGCGACCGCCAGGGGAACGGGGGAGTGAGTCCGAGGCGTTTGAACTGGGCGGCCAGCACACGATCGTTGCGCTGGTAGTCCGCATCGAAGTCGTCGAAACGACCCTGACCTGTCCCGGTTGCGACGATGACGTTGGCCTGTCGCTCCACCAGCTCCACGAGCTGTGGGATCGAGGCGGTAGGAGCCGTCATCATCAGCCCTTGGACTTCCGGTTCGAGGGATGGATGCTCGCCTCGTCGATCTGTTGCAGCTCTTCCAGCGAGAGGAAGTAGTCCGTCCGGCTGAAGCCGCGTCCGCGGCCGTCCATGATCCGGCGGTACTCGGCCAGCATGCGCACGTACACGGCGAGCACACGGTGATGCGAGTTGCCGCTGTCGTTGCGCTCCAGCTGGGGCCTCAGTTCGGTCCACCGGTCGTCGCGCATGAGATACTCGACATAGCTGGCCATGTGGCCCTCAAGTGCGTCGTTGTGATCGAACCCCCTGAACTCGAGGCTGTTCTTCAGCTTCTCGTCGACCGTCGACCCGTCCTCCTCGAGACGGTCGATGCTGTAGGTGATGATCCGGAACATGTCGAGGATGTCCTTGACGCGCCCGCAGTCGCGCTGGGAGAGCTCCGTCTGGAAGCCTGCGGTCTCGAACCAGTACTCGCCTGTGTAACCGGCCTCCAGGATCTGCGCTCGCATGAGCTGGTAGTCGAGGTCGCCGTCGACGTCGTTCGCGTCCTCAGGGAGAACCCGGCCGAGGATGCGGTGGAGCATCGAGAGGATCTGCCGATCGATGATCCGCAAGGTCGTCTGCGGAGGCTCGTCGCCGTGCTTTGCTTCCTGCTCGTACACGGGCACCACGGCCTCCATCACTAGGTTGCGCACGTACTCGCTGAGGGAGAGGCCCTCGTCGTCCGCCAGTTCCTTGAGCTGGTCGCGGATCCGGTCCTCGACCCGAATATTCAGAACAGCCATGCCGTCCTCCAATCATCGTGTATGACGCTTAGTGTAGCTGCGTCATACATGCCTCAGCCTGAGTGAGCGATCCCGGCGTGTCGATGGACCTGATCGAAGTCGCGTGGCGGCCAGCCCGTTGAACTGAGGCGGCGACCCAGCCGGTGTTCTCCGGGGATCGTCCGGAGCGCGATCGTGCGATGTGCCGCCCAAGAACTGCCGAGCAGCTGGCTGCCACGCCTCACTATGTCGTCGGCATCGAGCGTGCGGAGCGGAACCTCGCGCTCGACTCGGTCGACGTGCTGGCTGCGCATCCGGTCGTCGACGCGGTGTCGCTGCTCGACGCCGGGCGCTGGTCCCTCGGCGATGACGATGTGGTCATAGTTGTCGAAGTCTCCAGCATCTACGATGCGATCGACGACTTGTCTCGCGGTGTCAATTGCTCGTCTCAGAGTTCGCGTCGGACGAGCACTCGATGTCCTGCGCAAGCGCCCAGAGTTCGCGGTCCTGTGCTTCGTATCCAGGTCGACCGACGTTCTCGAAGGGGTTCTTCGCCAGGACGAACGCGTAGCTGGTGTTGTGGAGCTTCTCGCCCGTCGTGCCGCTGCGCATCGACTCGACGATCTGCTCGACGATCTCCGGATCGACGCTGCGCATGAGGCTTCGCGTCTGTTCGATCTCCTCTTCGGACGCCGGCGGTACATCCCGGTGCTGCTCGAGCTGGCGTTTGCCCTCGATGTGTTCGCCGAGGCGGAGCTGCCAGCCGATCTGATGCACCTGGCCGACTACAGCGCGAACGGCGTCGGCGTCGGCCGTCTCCTGCGGCGTGATCGGATCACCCGTTGGCGTGACGTCGACGTAGAACCCGCGCTGCTTGAGGTGGTTGTGGTCGCGCTTCCACTCGTCGATGGTGCCGAGCACCCGTGCGTTCTCCTCGGGGTCCGACGGCTCGGTGCCGAACCAGTAGTCCTCGTGGACCAGGAAGTTGTGCACGACCTCGAGCTTGAGCCCGTGCAGCCCCCACAGATCCCTCAGCCTCTGGTTCACGAAAGGCTCGCCTTCGGGGGAAGAGGCGATCTGCACGCGCCGTTCGTGGAGAGCGATCGCCTTCCCTGACTCCTCCATGCCAAGGATTGCCAGCGACCGTGCAAGGGACACGTTCTCGCTGTCCAGCATGGCCACTGCTGCCCGGAGAAGTCGATCCGCATTCGCGAGCAGGGCGTCCTGCAATGCTATGACCTGGTCGGGACTGAGGTCTGCGGGGAGGTGCTGCTTGCCTGCCATGCTCCGAGTCTCCCTCGTGCCTCGGACATCGCCAGTGCGGAAGGGCATCGGCGGTTCGCGTGTTGGTCAGTGAGCTCAGAACGAGAGCCTCTGCTTCTGTAGCCCTTCGAGATCGTGCACGGTCAGCCGCCGGGGGTGCATATGAAGTGCCTGCGTTGAAGAACGGCGCGTCTGCGCGCTGCGACCCACCTCCTCATGTCTCGCGGGTGCGGCCTCGACATCTCGCTGCGGATTCGCGTCAGGGGCACGACCGGCCCGCTGTGCTCCTGGCCGCAGCCGGCGAAGGCTAGCCGCTCACCTTGAGCAGTTTCGCCACGTTCTGTGGCATGGACTTTGCGGCAGCCGCCATCTGCTCCCACCACCTCGACGGATCGTTGTGGAACACGCGTCCGTACTGGTTCGTGTTCGATGTCGCGTGGGTGAGGAAAAGCCCCTTCCGTGCCCTGGAGACCATCACAAGAAGGATCCGCGCGTCTTCGAGCACGGCTTCTTCCGTTCGGGAATACGAGCTTGGTACGTGACCGTCCTCGAGCGCCATCACGATCACCCAGTCGAACTGCTGGCCCTTGCCGACATGCGCGTTCAAGACGTGCACCCCCGGTGCGATCGCGGAGACCGCGTGGTGATCGCGAATGCGGTTCACCAGCGAAGCGACGGATGACTCGGTGTCCTCGTACTCGCTCAGCTGCTCGCAGGCTTCGTGGATCTCTGTCAGCGTGTCGACCTCCGTGGGCGGCAGCGCTGTGCATGCGCGCTCCTCGAGCTCGGCCACCTGCTCAGCGAATGAGGCTGTTGCGTCGACGTGTCGAGCGTGGAGCTTAAGCAGGCGCACCACCCGTGGTGTGTCCAGCGCGATGTCCCAGAACTGGGGGTAATGGGTAGCGCGCTCGTACGCGCGGTCCAGCGCGCCGCGGCGATACACGGCGCGGCAGATCACGCCGATCCGATCGTCGGGGTACTTCTCGGCGAGGTAGTCGGTGAGCGCGACGATGCCGTCTGCTTCTGCTGTGTCGTTCGGGTAAGCGGCGGCATACGCGTGCCCGCCGGACTTGCCCCAGCGTTCCGGCTGGGCGGCTTCCAGCGCAGGTGAACCGAGGTCCACGGAGACGCTGTTGACGACGCTGAGGACGGCGGGGGAGGAGCGGAACGAGCTCGTGAGATGCACGACCTCGCAGCTCGACTCGAGCTCAGCGTGGATATGATCCGGATCGGCACCAGCCCAGCCGAAGATGCCTTGGAACGGATCGCCGACATATGTCACGTTTCGTCGGGCGACGCGCTGGGTGATTTCGTATTGCTGGAGGGAGAGATCCTGGAACTCGTCGACGAGAAGCGCGTCGAAGTGGGCTTGGAAGAGTGCCGCGACGCGGTCGTTGCGGAGGATGAGCTGTGCATAGCGCAGGAGATCTCCGTAGTCGACGTAGTTCTCCGTCTGCCTTGCGCGCTCGATGTCCAGTGCGTCCTGATCGCTTGCCAGGCGCTCGAGGACCTCGGCGTCGGTCAGGGGCTCGCGTTTGCCCGTTTGAAGGAGATCCTTCACGTTCTTCGTGCGCGTGCGATCGAGGCCTCGGTCCGCCATGGCTCGACGCAGCCACGAGGGATTCGGACCGGTATAGCCCCGTTCGAGCCCGATCACCGGAGCGTGCGCTTCGACGATGCGCGCCGCGAGCTCGTGGAAGTTCATAGTCGACACGCTCGCGCGCATCTGCGCCTCGCCGAGCTGCTGCCGCAGTCGCTCGCGAAGGTTGTCCCTCGCCCTGTTGGTGAACGTGATTGCGAGAAGTCGACGGCCGGGCCGCACGGTGCCGTCTCGGATCAAGCGCTGCGCTCGCATGGCAAGCAGCTCCGTCTTCCCGCAACCCGGCGGCGCGACGACTAGCAAACGATCTGCGGTGCTTTCGACTGCCCTGCGCTGCGCGCCGATCGGGGTGTTCGCCATCAGACCACCATCGCCTTGATGTGCTGGATCAGGCCGTTGAGTGCGTCGGACGAAGCGATCACCGTGGGTGTGAGCAGAGGCGCGATCGCGCGTGCCGCGGGGATCTTCCGGCTGTCCTGCTTCGTGATGAAGTCGGCGACCTGGTTGTCGGTGAGATCATCGAGCGATGATGCTCCACCGGCGTTGAGCAGTCCCTGCTCGCGGGCGATTCCGGTTTCGATGAGTGCGTCGGCGACGGTCCTGGCACCCAGCAGCGACACGTACTCGTGCTCGAGATCCGACCTTGCCACGAAGAACCCGTGCTTGCCGAGGGACTTTGGCTTGATGCCCAGCGCCCCGGACCAAGCATGCTCACGATCCTCGTCGCACAGGCCGCACAATGCCAGGTCGAAGCCGTTCTTGCCGACGATCTCGAGCACCTTCTTGAACTTGTCCGCGCCGTCGAGAGCGAACACAGACACGCCGGCGCGATCGAGGCTCACACCCGCGTTCGCCGCGACGACTTCGACGATCACTCGATCTGCAGCGCCCTCGACGAACAGCAGCTTTCGCGCCGTCAGACCCTCCAGCAGCTGCGGCGACCACCAATGGATCCGTTCCTTCTCGACGGCACTGAAGTTCGCCTCAGGGATCTGCCTGACCTCACGGTCCGGGTTGACGACGAGCACGTGCTTCGGCTCGAACCGCTGGACCACGTAAGGGGAGTGCGTGACGACGATCCGTTGCTTCGATGACGCGGCGAACAGAGCGGCGACCGTTCGCTGGCTGGCGGCGTGCAGATGGATCTCGGGCTCGTCGACCGCCACGATGTTCGCCGCTGACTGTGCGAGATCGAAGAACGTCAGCGCCATGAGCTGACGCATGCCATCGCTCTGATCTCCGAGCGCCTTAAAGCGGTCACCGTCGCGAAGGTAGAGGGTGGCACCGTCGAGCGGACTCGACTGCGGGTCGGCCGTGGTGCGGATTGTCAGACCGTCGGCGTCGTAGGACCGGGGAACAGCGCGGGAGAGGTGCCCCGCGATCTCCTGACGGAGCGAGTGAAGCGCGTCGTTGTCGGCAAGCTTCTCGTTGAAGGACTCCAGGAGATCCTCCAGAGCCTCGCTGTCGTTACCCACGTCGACCGAATCGAGCATCATCCGGAAGGCGCTCCGCTTGCCTTCCATGTAGTCGGCCGAGTTGCTGCGGTCCGCAGGAAGGTACTGCCACCCGATCACCGCGAGCTGGTCACGAGTCGGCTGCCTCCGATTGCCAGAGTCGGGGAAGTAGCGATCGATCAGGACGTTGTCGGGGTCTCCCTCCACTCTCGCCACCTCAAGGCGAAGGAGCAGATAGTCGGGCTCACCTTCCCGAACCGACATCTGGAAGGGGAACTGGCCTGCCTCTTCCTCGCTGAAGCCTTCGAGTCGCGCTTCCACGACGAGCATGTCCGCTCCCGCGCGGATGTGCTCAGGATGTATCGACTGGTAGAGCTGCTGAGTCGACGCGCCCAGCAGCTGGTGGAGAAGCCGAAGAATCGAGGTCTTCCCGACGTCGTTCCCTCCCACGATCACAAGGTGCTCCCGAACGGGGACCTCCAGGTCGGCAAGCACGGCGTGCCCCATGATCTTGATCTGAGAGAGCTTCATCGGTTCCTCGCTACGCTGCGTTACTCCTGACAATCGGTCGACCGTCTGTTCGATCAGCGTACTGAGCGCGACGCCCGAAACTGGGTCGGCTCTCCGGCAGACGATGCCTACGCGGGACGATGGAACATGCACATGTAGACCCACCCCTATTTTGAACAGTATCAGGCTCCAACTGCGCCCTGGTCATGGCCCTGGCCGGCCAGCTCGCCCTGGGGCTGGGCGCCCGTCGGCGGGTGTGCGTGATGATCGGTCTCGGCGCGCTCGGGCTGTTCGTCGTGCTCGTGGGACCGGACCCCTCCGTGCTGCGCGCGGCGGTGATGGGAGCCGTAGCCGCGCTCGCGGTCCTCTCCGGGCGCGGACCCGTCTCGCTGGCCGCGCTGTCCACGGCCATGTGCGTCCTGCTCGTGATCGATCCGGGCCTGGGCCCCGAGTTCGGCTTCGCCCTCTCCGTGTGTGCCACCGCAGGGATTGTGGTGACCGCCCGACCGCTGACACGGGTCCTGGAGCGCCTCATGCCCACGGTCCTCGCGATCGTGCTCGCCGTTCCGCTCGTGGCCCAGCTGTGGTGCGGGCCCGTGCTGGCGCTGCTGACGCCCACCGTGGCCACCTATGCCGTGCCCGCCAACGTGATCGCCGCCCCAGTCGTCCCGCTGATCACCGTGCTCGGACTCGCAGCTCTGATCCTGCTGGGGCTCGGAGGGCCCGTGGGGGAGGCGCTGGGCTCGGCGCTGCTGGAGCCGGGATCGTGGGCGGTGGGGGTGATCGCGCGCTCGGCCCGCTTCTTCGCTGGGCTTCCCGGCTCCACAGCTCCCTGGCTGGGCCCGCCTGCTGGACCGGTGCTCATGCTGATCCTCAGTGCGGGGATCGTGGTGGCCCTGCACCGCCTGGATGCCCGCTGGCTGGAGCGCTCCCGCGTGGGCGAGGTCCGCTCCGGACCGGCACCCGGCCCCGTCTCCGAGGCTGCCTGGATCCGGGCCCGACGACGCGAGCGGGCCTGGCGCAGCGCCGGGCTGATCGTGATCGCGACGGGCATCGCGGCCCTCGTCGCGGTGCTGCGCTGGCCGGATCAGCATGCGGAGCAGTGGTCGGTGCTGGCCTGCGACGTCGGCCAGGGCGATGCCGTGCTGCTGCGCGGCCGCCAGGACGACCGCGAGTCCACGGTCCTGATCGATGCCGGGCCCGATCCGGGTGCGCTGCGCGGCTGCCTGAAGGACGCCGGGGTCGAGCGCCTGGACCTGCTGGTGCTCACCCACGACCACGCCGACCACGTGGCCGGCGCCGAGGGCCTGGGGCAGTTCGTGGAGATCGATCGGGTGTGGTGGTCCTCGGCCTCCGGGCGGGCCCCCGAGGAGCTCGCCGGACTGGACGACCGCGCCGCCCGCCCGACGATCGGGCAGCGCTTCGAGGGTGCGGGGCTGGAGCTGCTCGTGCTCGCTCCCGATCCCGCGACGACCCGGATCAGCCCCGAGTCCGAGGACGAGAACAACGCCTCGATCGTCCTGCGCGCCGAGGTCTCCGACGGTTCGCAGCGCTTCTCGATGCTCGCCGCGGGGGACCTGGAGGAGTCGGGGGCCGGTGCCCTGCTGCGCACGGACCCCTCCGTGCTGGACGTGGATCTGCTCAAGGTCTCCCACCACGGCGCGCGCAACGGCGGGGTGGCGATCATCGACGCCGCTTCACCGAGCCTGGCGCTGGCCTCCGTGGGAGCGGACAACGACTACGGCCACCCGCATCCCGTGATCACCGAGCATCTGGCGCAGGGCTCGATCCCCCTGGCGCGCACCGACCGGATGGGTGCGGTGGCCATCCACGCGCGGGACGGTGCGCTGGTGGCCCAGGCCACCGGGTGAGCCGCCCGAGCCGAAGCCTCCCGGGGCGTCCGAGACGGCGGGATCCAGGCGGCGCGGAAGCTCGAGCAGCAGATGCCCGTCGCAGCTGTGGGTGAGCGTCTGCTGTCTGCCGCTCGTGCGATCCTTGGGGACATGACTCCGCCTCGTCGTCGCACCGCCGCAGCCGCCGCCCCCGGGGTCTCTTGGCGCGATGTCGAGCCTGCCCCGCTGATCCTGATCACCGGCAAGGAGGGCTACCTGATCGCCCGCGCCGTGGACCGGCTGCGGGCCCAGCTGAAGGAATCACGCGGGGCCATCGAGCTCTCGCGAGTGGACGCGTCCGGTTACACGCCGGGTCAGCTCCAGGTGCTGGCCAGCCCGTCGCTGTTCGAGGACCCCAAGCTGATCGTGATCGAGGATCTCGCGCAGATGAGCGAGGACCTGCTCAAGGACGGCCTGGAGTACGTGGGACAGGCGGATCCCGAGGTCGTGGTGGTCTTCGTGCACTCGGGCGGCAATCGCGGCAAGAAGCTGCTCGACGCCCTGAAGGCCAAGGCGGTCGTGGTGGATGCCGCTCCGCTGAAGAACGACCGCGACAAGGTCGAGTTCGTGCGCCACGAGTTCCGCACCCATCAGCGCACGATCGACCCGGATGCCGCCCGAGCGCTGACGCAGGCCGTCGGCAACTCCACGTCCGAGCTCGCCTCGGCGTGCTCGCAGCTGCTCTCGGACGGCCCGGAGCACATCACCTTCGACGTCGTGGAGACCTACTACGGCGGGCGCGTGGAGGCCACGGCCTTCAAGGTCGCCGATGCCGCCCTGGCCGGTCAGCCGGCGGCGGCGCTGAAGCTGTGGCGGCAGGCCCTGGACACCGGCACGGACCCGGTGCCCATGGTCGCGGCCCTGGCCGCCAAGGTGCGGCTCGTGGCCGCCGTGCACGGTGTGAGCGGCAGCGCGAACCAGCTGGCCGGGCAGGTCGGGGGAGCCCCGTGGCAGGTCGAGCGCGCGCAGCAGGAGGCCCGTCGCTTCACGCAGGCGGACATGGTCAAGGCCTTGCGCGCGCTGGCGGAGGCCGATGCTCAGGTCAAGGGCGAGTCCCGCAGCGCGCCGTACGCGGTGGAGAAGGCGATCACCACGATCGCCCTGTCCGGTCGGCGCTGAGGCACGGGCCATCCTGCCTGCTCGTCGGTGAGGAGTCGCTCGTGCCGGTCATCTGCGTGGCGAGCTCCGCATCTGAGACTCCTCACGGCAGTTCGACATCCGAAGCCCTCGCGGCGGCTCTGATCGACTCGCGCGCCATGCCGTCGTCGCGGCCACGGTAAAGCGAATGGTCCCGCTCCCTCGAGGGAGCGGGACCATTCGACGAAGCGCCGCGGCCGCGGCAGCCGGATCCGAGAAGCGGATCAGGCCATCGAGGCGACGCGCTTGGCGAAGCCCGACTTCTTGTTGGCCGCGTTGTTCTTGTGCAGGACGCCCTTGGAGACGGCCTTGTCGTACTTGCGGGAGACGTCGCGCAGTGCGGTCTCGGCAGCGGACTTGTCGCCGGAGGCGACGGCCGAGTCGAGGCGGCGCACGTAGGTCTTCAGCTCCGACTTGTACGCGTTGTTGCGCAG
>CAACWV010000071.1_pt1 | contig 23950 bp, 18 predicted proteins | sample 2275731 | NCBI WGS metagenome assembly CAACWV01 (sample SAMEA5312473, study PRJEB27640) | indoor metagenome | biome: indoor environment; feature: uncontrolled; material: tiles wood | place: Germany | collected 2014-07-07 | reverse complement strand
CCGGGACCGCGGCGCTCGGGCTCGACGTGGCCGTCGGCTGCGGGACGACGGGCTCCTCCGACGGCTGCTGCGTGGGTGCCTGAGTCGGGGCCGGTGCGGGCTCCGGCGTCGGTTCGGCGGTCGGTTCCTCAGTGGGTTCGGGACGCGCACGGAGACCGTCTCACCCGGGATCAGGTCGCGCAGCTCGTAGAGGTAGGGGTCCTCCTCGGTGCCCAGGCCCGGGCTGTAGTCGATCTTCGGGTTGACGCGCGTTCCGTAGAGCAGTGCGGAGGCGAACTGCTGGGTGCCGTTGACGTACCCGTGGCCCTGGAAGCTCAGCATCATGCGCGACTCGGCGGGGATATACGGGAAGTCGTAGGTGTAGGTCACGGTGCCGTCGGCGTTCACGGCCCGGGTGGGCGTCGGCACTGCCGGCGAGGAGGTCGAGGTCAGCTGCGTCCCGTAGTGGGCCGCCACGATGGCCGGCTCGTCGGCGATGAACAGCCGGGGTGTGGCGGAGACCGACGGGCTGTCGGAGCCTGCGGGCAGGGTCACCGTCAGGGTCGCGTCGCGGACCTCGCCGTAGACGGCCAGGGAGCCTGCGGCGAGCCGACGGGCTGCCGTGCGCCGTGCCGCGCGACGCGGTGCGGGTCCGCTCCCGCTCGAGAGGCTGGTGTCCCGCTCGAGAGGCTGGTGGGGGAGGGGGTTCCGCTGCTGTGCATGGTGCCCCAAAGGCCTTGTCGGCCTGGGGGGGGTGCCGACGTGAGGACTCGGATGAGGGCGCGCCCACGCGTCACCGACGAGTCGCGAATGGCCTCGGAGTAGGTCCACGTGAGAGCCCACACCTATATTCCGTCACATGTTTTCAACTGTGACTTCTTGGCGGCTTATCTGTGGCGCGGTCGAGGTTCGCGAGACTGCTCGGCGTCCCTGACCTGCGGCGACCGTGCTGGTGACAGAGATGCCCTCAGCCGGAGTGGCCCACGGCTCTGACGGCGAGGGCGACAGCTATGGAAAAAGCCTGAGCCGCGACCTCGTCTGTGGGCGGGGTCGCGGCTCAGGCCGGAAGTGCCCGAGATAGGATTCGAACCTACGACTTCCTGCTCCGGAGGCAGGCGCTCTATCCCCTGAGCTACTCGGGCGGGGGTCGGTGCTCCGGCACGGATGCCGTGATCGACCCGACGACTCTATCACCACGGCCGCCCCGGGTCGCATCGGCGGGCAGCCCGTCGCGGCCCCGTCGGACGATCCGGTCGGCGGAGGCCCGCAGGTACACTGTCCCGGTGACTCCCGAAGAACTCTCCGCAGCCCTGTCCGCCAGCCTCGAGCAGGCCGTCGCCTCGGGGGAGCTCGCTCTCGCAGAGGATGCGCAGCTGCCCGAGCTGAAGGTTGAGCGTCCCAAGAGCCGAGAGCACGGGGACTGGGCCACGAACGTGGCCATGCAGCTGACCAAGAAGGTCGGGATGCCCCCGCGCGAGGTCGCCGCAGTGCTGAAGGCCCGCTTCGAGCAGATCGAGGGCGTGGCCTCCGTCGACATCGCCGGGCCCGGGTTCCTCAACATCGTCCTGGACGCCGCCGCAGCAGGCGAGCTCGCCCGCTCCATCGTGGAGGCGGGCCGGGAGTTCGGCCGCGGCACCGCCATGCAGGGCCGCAGCATCAACCTCGAGTTCGTCTCGGCCAATCCCACCGGCCCCATCCACCTGGGCGGCACCCGCTGGGCCGCCGTCGGCGACTCCCTGGCTCGCGTGTTCCAGGCTCAGGGCGCAGACGTCACCCGCGAGTACTACTTCAACGACCACGGCGCCCAGATCGACCGCTTCGCACGCTCCCTGCTGGCCCGGGCCCAGGGCCAGCCCGCCCCGGAGGACGGCTACGGCGGCGAGTACATCTCGGACATCGCCCAGCGCGTGCTGGAGGCAGAGCCCGGAGCGCTCGAGTCCGAGGACCCGCAGGAGGCCTTCCGCGCTGCCGGCGTCGAGTTCATGTTCGGCGACATCAAGCAGTCGCTGCACGAGTTCGGCGTGGACTTCGACGTCTGGTTCCACGAGGACTCGCTGTTCCGCGACGGCTCCGTGGAGGCCCTGCTCGAACAGCTGAAGGAGCAGGGAGCCCTCTACTTCGCCGACGGCGCGTGGTGGCTGCGCTCCACCGATCACGGCGACGACAAGGACCGCGTGGTCGTGAAGTCGGACGGCAAGGCCGCCTACATCGCCGGCGACATCGCCTACTACAAGGACAAGCGCGACCGCGGAGCGGACCTGTGCCTCTACCTTCTGGGCGCGGATCACCACGGATACGTGGCGCGCCTGAAGGCAGTGGCCGCCTCGCTGGGCGACTCCCCGGATCGGGTCGAGGTCATGATCGGGCAGATGGTCAACCTGGTGCGCAACGGGGCGGCGGTGCGGATGTCCAAGCGCGCCGGAACCGTGGTGACCATGGAGGACCTGGTCGAGGCCGTCGGCGTGGATGCCGCGCGCTACTCGCTGACCCGGTACTCGATCGACTCCAACATCGACATCGACCTGGACCTGCTGACCAAGCGCTCCAACGAGAACCCGGTCTTCTACGTCCAGTACGCCCACGCCCGCACCTGCGCGGTGGGGCGCAATGCCGCCGAGATCGGGGTCCGCCGCACCGCTGAGGACGGCGCGGCCGCCTTCGACGCCTCCCTGCTCTCCCACGAGACCGAGACCGAGCTGCTGGCAGGGCTGGGGCAGTACCCGCGGATCGTCGCCGAGGCCGCGCAGCTGCGCGAGCCGCACCGCGTGGCCCGCCACCTGGAGGCGCTGGCCGGGTCCTACCACCGCTGGTACGGCGCCTGCCGCGTGACCCCGCAGGGCGACGAGCAGATCACCGACACCCACCGCACCCGCCTGTGGCTCAACGACGCCACGCGCCAGGTCCTGGCCAACGGCCTCGAGCTGCTGGGCGTGAGCGCACCGGAGAGGATGTGAGCATGCCCCTGGACAGCGATCCGGCGCAGGAGCCGGCCGAGGACGTCGTGACCACCGGGTTCCGGCTGCAGCCGGTCCCGCTGCTGGAGCCCGCCCGGGGGGAGCAGATCCATACTGGCCCCAGTCCGCTGGCGCCCGAGTGGCTCGAGGTCCCGCAGGACTGGACCAGCCTGGATCCCGCGATCTGGCCGGAGCAGTTCGGCCGCGATGACGAGGGCACGCTCACCGTCTCGGGCATCCCCACCACCGCACTGGCCGAGCACTACGGCACCGCGCTCTACGTGGTCTCCGAGGACGCCTTCCGCCAGCGAGCCGCACAGTTCCGCACGGCCTTCCAGGACGCCTTCGCCGCGATCGGCGCGGAGGCCTCCGTCTACTACGCCGGCAAGGCCTTCCTGACCCCGGAGATCGCACGCTGGGTGCAGGAGGAGGGCCTCAACCTCGACACGGCCTCCGGCGGCGAGATGGCCGCAGGGCTGCGCGGCGGCATGCCGCCCGAGCGCATGGCGCTGCACGGCAACAACAAGTCCGCCGCGGAGATCACCATGGCGCTGGACGCCGGCGTGGGCCGCATCGTCGTGGACTCCCTGCAGGAGATCGAGCTCGTCGGGCGACTGGCCCGCACGCTCGGGGTGAAGGCGCCGGTGATGATCCGGGTGACCCCGGGCATCCACGCCGAGACCCACGAGTTCATCGCGACCGCGCACGAGGACCAGAAGTTCGGGCTCTCCATGGCCGCAGAGGACGGAGAGTCCCCGGCGCTGCACGCCATCAGCGGCTGCGTGGCGCACCCGGACATCGAGCTGATGGGCCTGCACTGCCACATCGGCTCGCAGATCTTCGCCGCTGACGGCTTCGCCCAGGCCGCCGATCGCGTGCTCGGGCTCATGGGAGAGGTCGAGCGCCGCTTCGGCGTCACGCTGCCGCAGCTGGATCTCGGCGGCGGCTACGGCATCGGCTACACCGCCGCAGATGCTCCCCGCCCGGCCGCGGCCGTCGCCCAGGACATCGCCCGGGCCGTCCAGGAGTCCTGCCGGCGGCTGGGCCTGCAGATCCCGCACCTTTCCGTCGAGCCGGGCCGCTCGATCACCGGTCCCGCCGGGATCAGCCTCTACACCGTGGGGACCTGCAAGTCCGTCACGGTCCGGGACGGACTGCGCCGCCGTTACCTCTCGGTCGACGGCGGCATGTCGGACAATGCCCGCCCCGTGCTCTACGGCGCGGACTACTCGGTGGTCGTGGCCGACCGTGCCGAGGAGCATCGCGGGCAGGCCCCCGCGCTGTCCCGCGTTGTCGGCAAGCACTGCGAGTCCGGCGACATCCTGGTGCACAGCGCCTACCTGCCCGAGGGCGTGCGCGCCGGCGACCTGCTGGCCGTTCCCGCCACCGGGGCGTACTGCTGGGCGCTGTCCAGCAACTACAACTGGCTGCCGCGTCCGGGCGTGGTCGCGGTGCGCACTGTCGACGGCATCCCCGAGGCCCGGCTGATCGTGCGCGGCGAGACGGAGGAGGACCTCTTCGCCCGCGACGTCTCCCAGGACCCCGAGGCCTCCCGCCCGCTGCGCCTCGGCGAGCGCTGAAGTCCCGCAGCACCCGACCACCCGAACGCCCCGACCCCACCCGTCTGGAGCCTCCACGTGACCCACGCACCCGACACCCGTCCCGACGTCGTCCGGATCGCCCTGCTCGGCGCCGGCAATGTCGGCGCAGAGGTCGCCCGCGTCCTGCTCGAGCAGCCCGAGGAGCTGGGCCGTCGCATCGGCGCCCGACCCGAGCTGATCGGCATCGCCGTGCGCGACACCTCCGCCCAGCGCACCGTCGAGCTGCCGCAGCAGCTGCTGACCACCGACGCCGAGTCGCTGATCGACGCCGCCGACGCGGTCGTCGAGCTGACCGGCGGCATCGAGCCGGCCCGCACCCGGATCCTGCGCGCGCTGAATGCGGGCAAGCCCGTGGTCAGCGGCAACAAGGCGCTGCTGGCCCGGCATGGACAGGAGCTGCACGAGGCGGCCGAGGCCTCCGGGACCACCCTGAACTACGAGGCCGCCGTGGCCGGGGCCATCCCGATCGTGCGCCCGGTGCTCGAGTCGCTGTCCGGGGACCGCATCCGCCGCGTGCTCGGCATCATGAACGGCACGACCAACTACATCCTCGACCAGATGGACACCACCGGGGCCTCGTTCGACGACGCCCTGGCCGAGGCCCAGCGCCTGGGCTTCGCGGAGGCCGATCCCACAGCTGATGTGGAGGGCCATGACGCCGCCGCCAAGGTCGCGATCCTGGGCGGGCTGGCCTTCCACTCGTGGTACACGATCGACGACGTCTACTGCCGGGGCATCCGCGGGATCACCGCAGAGGACGTCGAGGCCGCGCGCTCCGCGGGCTTCGTGATCAAGCTGCTCGGCGTGGCCGAGCGGGTCTCCTCGGGCGTGAACCTGCGCGTGGTGCCGACCATGATCCCGCGCACCCACCCCCTGGCCAGCGTCCACGGTGGTTACAACGCGGTGTTCGTGGAGGCCGACGGCGCCGAGGAGCTCATGTTCTACGGCCCCGGTGCCGGCGGCGGGCCCACCGCCTCTGCCGTGCTCGGGGATCTGGTCTCGGCCCTGCGCCGCGTCGTGGCCGGAGGACCGGGCATCGGCCCGGTCGTGCACGCGGGCCTGCCGGCCACCGGCGTCGACGACGTCCAGACCAGCTTCTCCCTGACCCTGCTGTGCCCCGATCAGACCGGGGTGCTCGCGGCGGTGGCCGGGGTGTTCGCCGAGCACGGCGTCTCGGTCTCGACCATGCGCCAGGACGACGTCCGCGACGATCCCCGCCGCCCCGGGGAGGACCTGGCCGAGATCCGCATCGTGACGCACCGGGCCCGCAACGCGGACCTCGTGCGCACCGTCGAGGCCGTGCGCGGCCTGGACGTGGTCTACGACCTCTCCGGGCTCATCCGGGTCGAGGCCGACGACTGAGCACGGATTCGTCCGCAGCCGCACGGGCCGGCGGACCCGCGAGTCCGACGGGCCCCAGCGGCCCCGGCACGACAACGCAGTGACAACCCCGCGGCACCGCCCACCGGGCGAGGCAGCCGCAGCGAAGCGAGGAGCAGCAATGGCACATCAGTGGCAGGGCGTCATCAACGAGTACCGCGACCGCCTTCCGGTCACCGATTCCACCCCCGTCGTCTCGATGGGCGAGGGCGGCACCCCGCTGATCCGCGCCCGCGCGCTGTCCGAGCTGACCGGCTGCGAGGTCTGGGTCAAGTTCGAGGGCATGAACCCCACCGGCTCCTTCAAGGACCGCGGCATGACCATGGCCATCACCAAGGCCAAGGAGGAAGGCGCCAAGGCGGTCGTGTGCGCCTCGACCGGCAACACCTCCGCCTCCGCCGCGGCCTACGCCAAGCAGGCCGGCATGCGCTGCGCCGTGCTGGTGCCCGAGGGCAAGATCTCCATGGGCAAGATGGCCCAGGCCGTTGCCCACGGCGCCGACATCATCCAGATCAACGGCAACTTCGACAACTGCCTCGAGGTCGCGCGCAAGCTCTCTGAGTCCTACCCGGTCTTCCTGGTCAATTCCGTGAACCCGTACCGGATCCAGGGGCAGAAGACCGGCGCCTTCGAGGTCGTCGACGCCCTGGGCGATGCTCCGGACCTGCACATCCTGCCGGTCGGCAACGCGGGCAACATCACCGCGTACTGGAAGGGCTACCAGGAGTACGCCGCCGAGTTCACCAACGACCAGGGCGACGTCCTGCCGGCCGTGGCCACGAAGACCCCCACCATGTGGGGCTTCCAGGCCGAGGGCTCGGCGCCGCTGGTGGCCGGGCATCCGATCGATGACCCGGACACCGTGGCCACCGCGATCCGCATCGGCAACCCCGCCTCGTGGGACACCGCGATCGCCGCGCGCGACGACTCCGGAGGACTGATCGAGGCCGTCTCGGACACCGAGATCATCGCCGCTCAGCGCTTCCTGTCCTCGCGCGATGGCGTGTTCGTGGAGCCCGGCTCCGCCGCCGGCGTGGCGGGCCTGATCAAGAAGCACGAGCAGGGCCAGGTCCCTGCCGGTGCGCGGATCGTCATCACGGTGACGGGCCACGGTCTCAAGGACCCGCAGTGGGCCGTGAAGGGCGCCGAGGCCGAGGACCCGCATGCCGCCGAGCCGGTGCGCGTGGACTTCGACGTCGTGTCCGTCGCCTCCGCTCTGGGCCTCGAGTGAGCCCCGTGGCGCGTCGCGACTGGCGCGAGGTCCTGGTCCCGGGGCGCTCCGTGGCCGTGAGCGTCCCGGCCTCGACCGGCAACGTGGGCCCCGGCTTCGACACCCTGGGCCTGGCCCTGGAGCACCGCGACGAGATCGAGCTCACCGTCCTGGAATCGGGCCTGGAGTTCGAGCTGCAGGGGGAGGGCTCCGAGTCCGTGCCCCGCACGGAGGACCACCTCCTGGTGCGCGCCGTCCGCGCCGCCTGGCGCGCGGCAGGCCTTCAGGAGCAGCCCGGCATGCGGATCGTGGCGCGCAACCGCGTCCCCCACGGCCGCGGCATGGGCTCCTCGGCCGCCTGCGCGGTGGCGGGAGTGGTGGCCGGCAACGCCCTGCTCGCCGAGCAGCAGCGCCTCGACGAGGACGCCGTCTTCCAGGTCTGCGCCGGCATGGAGGGCCATCCGGACAACGTGGCTCCGGCCCTCTACGGCGGCCTGACGATCTCGTGGGGCGAGCCCGGCGCCTGGCGGACGGCCCCCGTGGACGTGCTGCCGGAGATCGTGCCGATCGTGGCGATCCCCAACTACGAGGTCTCCACGGCGCTGGCGCGCTCGCTGCTGCCCCAGACGGTCGACCACCGCGAGGCGGCCCGCAACGCCGGGCGCTGCGCCCTGCTGATCGACGCCATGTCGCATCGCCCCGAGCACCTGATGCCCGCCACCGCCGACAGCCTGCACCAGCCCTTCCGCGCACCGGCCATGGAGCCCAGCGCGGCCCTGGTGGCCGCGCTGCGGGAGCAGGGGCACGCCGCGCTGATCTCGGGAGCCGGACCCACCGTTCTGGTGCTCTCCGATTCCGAGCCTTCCGCTGATGCCGCGGAGAAGGCCATCGGCGAGCTCGCCGCGCACCAGGGCCCGGGCAGCGAGCACGTCACCTGGCGTGTTCTGCGCCTGTCCGTGCCTCAGCAGGGTGCTAAGGTGAGCGAGCATCCGCACAGCATCTAGGATGCGCACGGGCGTTCGAGCCCGCTCCAGCAGACCGAGGTCCGCCGGGGGTGCTCGTAGTCTCCGCCCGACCCGACGCAAGCCCCGCCTGCTCCGGCAGGACGGCTCGTCCAGTCTCCATCGCGATATCGCCCTCGGCACGGCCTGCGTGCATGCCGTCGGGCGGGCATCTCATCGGATGGGGGCTCCGTCGGCGAGATCGTCGCCATCTGCAGCGCGATCAGGCCCGCAGCTCGCGGCCCGCCACCATGCACAAGAGGTCCGGCGTCTGAGTGCCGAGGCCTTCCACCGAGGGAGAAGGAAACCTTCGTGACCGAATTTACCGACCTGACCTCAGGTACGGATCAGAACTCCGAGCAGAACCAGGGCACCGGCCTCTCGGGCCTCAAGCTGGCTCAGCTGCAGGCCCTCGCCGCGCAGCTGGGCATCACCGGGGCTCGCCGCATGCGCAAGTCGCTGCTGGTCGACGCCATCCAGGCGCATCAGCGCGGCGGCGCCGTCGCCGAGCGCGATGTCGAGGTGGCCGAGAAGATCGAGAAGACCGCGCAGCGCGCCGCCGCCAAGGCCCAGGGCGATGACGCCTCCTCGGCCCAGGCGGGGGAGCCGAAGGTGGAGCCCGAGGCGGGCGATCTGCCGAAGGTCTCCGCGCGCACCGGCCGCGGCCGCCGCTCCTCGGGCTCCGCAGGCTCGCAGGGCGAGCAACAGGGCCAGGACCGCGAGAGCCAGTCCGGCTCGGAGTCCGGGCAGGACGCCCCGTCGGGCGATGACTCCCAGCAGCGCTCCGAGGGCGGGCGCCCCTCGCGCTCCCAGCGACGCGGCCGGGGACGTCAGTCCGGCTCGGACGATCAGGGCGGTCAGGACAGCGCCGGCCAGAGCAACGGCGGTCAGGGCGGCGGCCACGACGACTCCGATTCCGAGTCCTCGGACGAGGGCGGGCGCCGTCACAACGGCCAGAACGACGGCGGCGGCCGCGGCAGGGGCCGCGGCAAGGGCCAGGGCGGCCAGAACGACGGCGGCCAGCAGGGCGGCAAGGGCCAGAACAGCCAGAACGACGGCGGCAAGGGCCAGAACGGCCAGGGCGGCAAGCAGCAGTCCAAGCGCCAGGGCGGCAGCGACCAGAACGGCGACGACGATGGCGGCTCGCGCCGCAGCCGTCGCAACCGCGGCCGCAATGATCGCAACGACCGCAACGAGCGCCGGAACAACCGTCGCAACCGCGGCGGCAACGGCCCCGAGGTCGATGACACGGAGCTGACCGAGGACGACGTCCTGCTGCCCGTGGCCGGCATCCTGGACGTGCTGGACAACTACGCCTTCGTGCGGACCTCCGGCTACCTGCCCGGCCCGAACGACGTCTACGTCTCGCTGGCCCAGGTCAAGAAGAACAACCTGCGCAAGGGCGACGCCGTCGTCGGCGCCATCCGCGCCCCGCGCGAGGGCGAGGAGAACCAGCGCGGCCAGCGCCAGAAGTTCAACGCCCTGGTGCAGCTGACCAGCGTCAACGGCAAGAAGCCGGAGGATCAGGGCGATCGCACCGAGTTCTCCAAGCTCGTGCCGCTCTACCCGCAGGAGCGCCTGCGCCTGGAGACCGAGCCCAAGAAGGTCGGCCCGCGAGTGGTCGATCTGGTCTCGCCGATCGGCAAGGGCCAGCGCGGCCTGATCGTCTCCCCGCCCAAGGCGGGCAAGACGCTGATGCTGCAGTCGATCGCCAACGCGATCACCACGAACAACCCCGAGGTCCACCTCATGATGGTGCTCGTGGACGAGCGCCCCGAGGAGGTCACAGACATGCAGCGCACGGTGAAGGGCGAGGTCATCGCCTCGACCTTCGACCGTCCCGCGGACGACCACACCACCGTGGCCGAGCTGGCCATCGAGCGCGCCAAGCGCCTCGTGGAGCTGGGCATGGACGTCGTGGTGCTGCTGGATTCCATGACCCGCCTGGGCCGTGCGTACAACCTGTCGGCTCCGGCCTCCGGGCGCATCCTCTCCGGCGGCGTGGACTCGGCGGCGCTGTACCCGCCCAAGCGCTTCTTCGGCGCCGCGCGCAACATCGAGAACGGCGGCTCACTGACCATCCTCGCCACCGCGCTGGTGGAGACCGGGTCCAAGATGGACGAGGTTATCTTCGAGGAGTTCAAGGGCACCGGAAACATGGAGCTGCGCCTGTCCCGTCAGCTGGCGGACAAGCGCATCTTCCCCGCCGTGGACGTCAACTCCTCGGGCACCCGTCGCGAGGAGAACCTCATGGGCGCCGATGAGCTGAAGATCATGTGGAAGCTGCGTCGAGTGCTCTCGAGCCTGGATCAGCAGCAGGCCCTCGAGCTGCTGACCTCCAAGCTGCGCGACACCCAGTCGAACGCCGAGTTCCTCATGCAGGTCCAGAAGACCACGCTGAACGTCAAGGCGGACGACGACCGCTGAGGTCCCTCGCGACCAGCCCCGGGGTCCGCTCGACGAGCGGTCCTCGGGGTTGAGTCGTCCTGCGTCCGTCGACCGGTCGCATGCCATCCCCGCCCGGCGACCGCCGTCGCCCGGCCCGCAGCCCCTCAGGAGAGCGCGAACCCGTGACCGAGATCGAAGCCCGTGAGGGTACCGGGCCCCTGGAGGCGATCCTCCAGGAGCACGAGCAGCTGCAAAAGCGCCTTGCGGATCCGTCCGTGCATGCCGACCAGCTGCTGGCCCGTCGGCTCAATCGCCGCTATGCGGAGCTGGACCGGGTGGTGGGCGCCCATCGGGAGCTGCAGGCCCTGCGCGAGGACCTGGAGGCGGCCCGCGAGCTGGCACCTGAGGCCCCCGAGTTCGCCGCGGAGGCCGAGCAGCTGCAGGCCCGGATCGACCCGGCCCGCGAGCGGCTGCGCCGGCTGCTGATCCCGCGGGACCCGGACGACGCCCGTGACGCCATCCTGGAGATCAAGGCGGGGGAGGGCGGTGCGGAGGCCGCGCTGTTCGCCGGCGATCTGCTGCGCATGTACCTGCGCTTCGCGGAGTCCCAGGGCTGGAAGACCGAGGTCCTCAGCGACACCCCCGCGGATCTGGGCGGGCACAAGGACGTCCAGATCGCGGTCAAGGGACGCTCCCAGGACCCGGCCGAGGGCGTGTGGGCCAAGCTCAAGTACGAGGGCGGCGTGCACCGCGTCCAGCGGGTCCCGGCCACCGAGTCGCAGGGCAGGATCCACACCTCCGCCGCCGGCGTGCTGGCCTTCCCCGAGGTCGATGCCCCGGAGGAGGTCGAGATCACCCAGAACGACCTGAAGATCGACGTCTACCGCTCCTCGGGCCCCGGCGGGCAGTCCGTGAACACGACCGACTCGGCGGTGCGGATCACCCATCTGCCCACGGGGATCGTGGTGGCCATGCAGAACGAGAAGTCCCAGCTGCAGAACAAGGAGGCGGCCATGCGCGTGCTGCGCGCGCGCATCCTGGCCCACCAGCAGGAGCAGCTCGACGCCGAGGCCTCCCAGGCCCGGCGCAGCCAGGTGCGCACGATGGACCGCTCCGAGCGGGTGCGCACGTACAACTTCCCCGAGAACCGCATCGCCGATCACCGCACCGGCTACAAGGCCTACAACCTCGACGCCGTCCTGGACGGAGCGCTCGGGCCCGTGATCGAATCCGCGATCGAGCTGGACGAGCAGCACCGGCTCCAGCAGATCGGCCAGGGCGCCGGCGCCCAGGACCTCGGCTGATGGCCGAGACCCTCGCCCAGGCGCTGCGCCGGGCCACGGCACGGCTCGAGCGCGCGGGGGTGCCCGCTGCGGAGGCCGATGCCGTGCAGCTGGCCGGGCACCTGCTGGGACTGCAGCGCGGAGAGGTCGCCGCGCGCGCCATCATCGGCGCGGACGCGCCCGAGGGCCTCGACGAGCTGGTCGAGAGGCGCGCGGCCCGCGAGCCGCTGCAGCACATCGTGGGCACGGCCCCCTTCCGCCGCCTGGCGATCCAGGTGGGGCCGGGGGTCTTCATCCCGCGCCCGGAGACCGAGCTGCTCGTCGAGCTGCTCGTCGAGCGCCTGCGCGAGGACCAGGCGGACGGGGAGGCGCGCCCGGTAGTCGTCGACCTGTGCACCGGTTCGGGGGCGATCGCCGCCGCTGTCGCCGACGAGGTGCCCCACGCCCGGGTGCACGCGATCGAGCTCGACCCGCAGGCCCTGCACTGGGCACGGCGCAATCTCGAGGGCACCCGGGTGGACCTGCGCGAGGGCGACGCCACGCACGCTCCCGAGGATCTGCGGGGGCGCTGCGCGGCCGTGGTGAGCAATCCCCCCTATGTTCCGGCCCGCGAGCCCATCACCCAGCCGGAGGTGCTCGAGCACGATCCCGCGGCAGCGCTGTGGGGCGGTGGAGACGACGGGATGGAGATGCCGCGTCGGATCATCGCCGCGGCGGCCCAGCTCCTGCGCCCCGCCGGCTGGTGCGTGCTCGAGCACGCCGAGTCGCAGGCCGAGGACATGCAGGAGCAGATGCGCAGCTCGGGATTCGAGCAGGTGCAGCTGCATCAGGACCTGACGGGTCGGCCCAGGGCCACCAGCGGGGTCCTCGCGTGATCGGGACCGCAGGGGCCGTCGGGGGTGGAGAGGGGCGGCGGAGTGCAACAATGAACGGCGTGAACGACACTTCCAGCGATCGCCCCCAGAACCCCGACGACCTCGCAGCGCAGCCCCGGGACGCCATCCCGGCCGAGGACGCCGAGCAGTCCCTGGAGGAGGCCCCCGAGAACGTCGAGCCCGAGCAGGAGGCCGAGGAGCAGGCGGAGGCGCCTGTGCCCGCGGAGTTCTTCCGCATCAAGGACGAGCGCTCGCGCGGCGCCGCTGTCGATGCCGCCCGCCGCGAGCTGGCCCGCCACCAGGTCGTCGTGATGCCCACCGACACCGTCTACGGCATCGCGGCCAACGCGTTCTCGGCCGAGGCCGTGCAGCGCCTGCTCGAGGCCAAGGGCCGCGATCGCACCATGCCCCCGCCCGTGCTCATCGCCCACAGCGGCGTGCTCGACGGGCTCGCGGACTCCGTCTCGGAGGAGGCCCGCGCCCTGGCCGGAGCCTTCTGGCCCGGCGGACTGACGCTCATCTGCCACGCGCAGGCGTCCCTGCAGTGGGATCTGGGCGAGACCCGCGGCACGGTCGCGCTGCGCGTGCCCGACGATCCCGTGGCCCAGCAGCTGCTGCAGGAGACCGGGCCGCTGGCCGTGTCCTCGGCCAACCGCACCGGCATGACAGCCGCCGTGACCGCCGAGCAGGCCCGCGAGATGCTCGGCGACTCGGTGCGCGTCTACCTGGAGGACGGCCCGCGCACCGAGGGCATGGACCCCGCTGGGGAGGGCACGGCCGACGCACAGCCCGTGGCCTCCACGATCGTCGACTGCACCGGCGGCGTTCCGGTCGTCGTGCGCGACGGCCGCATCTCCCTGACCCGCCTGCGCGAGGTCGTCCCCTCGGTGATCGCCCGCGACGGCAGCAGCGCCCCGAACGATGCCGAGGAGGAGACGGCGCAGCCCGACGCCGTCTCCTCCGCGGACGGGGAAGCCGCCGACGAGTCGTCGGTGCAGGGCCCCGGTCAGCGCAGCCAGGATGCCTCCGGCGAGCAGACCGGTCCCGATCAGGACCCCGCCGGAGCCGACGAGCCGTCCGGGCCGCAGGGCAGACCCGAGGGCTCGGGCGGCAGCACCGTCGCCGACCCGGAGATCGGGATCGTGGAGCAGGCTCGCGCCGAGCAGGATTCCGCGGCACCTGGGCCCGAGGACTTCGCAGGGGCCAGCGCCGCCACAGGGGTCTCGGCCGCAGCCGCCGTCGTGGCTGCCGGCGGAGGAGGCGGGAGACACGGTGCACCCGACCAGAACCGCACCCGTCCGCAGCGCAGGGATCCCGAGAGCACTCGCCCGCTCGGGGTGGCGCAGGCCAGCGCGCTCGTGGCCCGCGCCGTGCCGGAGGACCAGGCGGAGGCCTCCCTGCCGCAGGCCGGGGTGGACCAGCAGCGCTGAGGCACAGGGACTGCAGCGCGAAGGGCCCGTCGGGCAGAGGAGCCGATCCTCAGCCCGACGGGCCCTTCCGCGCTCAGCGGCGAGCGCCCAGCGGCGCAGGTGCCGGATGCGTGCCGGGGCTCAGCGGCCCTGGGCCGTGTGCACGGCGCGCAGCACGGGCGTGATGGCGGGGGCGGGGAGCATGTCGTGCTCCTGGACCCAGCCGGGCACCTGCTGCTGGCCGAACCACGTGACCTCGATCCGGCGCAGCGGGCCATGCCAGCGGGACCCGGCGGCCGAGGAGATCAGATAGCCCAGGCGCACTGCCGCCCGGCACAGGACGGTGGGCAGGTGCAGAGGCTCCCGACGGCCGGCATCGCGCAGGATCGAGGCGGTCGTGGCCCCCTCCCACGGCTGCAGCACGATCCGGGGCAGCTCGCCCTTGAAGGTGCCGAGACTGGCCACGAGCTCCGCCAGGGCCTCCGAGGAGGTCACCGGGGTGTGCGCGGTGCCGTCGCCGGCCACGGAGCTCAGCGGGGTCGCGGCGAACCTGGCCAGGCGCTGGGTGGTCGAGCGTCCCCGGCCCTGGACGGAGGTCGCGCGCAGCAGCACGAGCTCGGGCAGGCCCTCGCGGGTATCGGCCTCGCGGTCCAGCACGCGCAGCAGGGCGCGCTCGGCAAGGGCCTTGGAGAACGAGTAGGGGGAGAAGGGATCCGTCTGCGTGGTCTCGTCGAGGCACGGCGTGCTGCCCTGGACCGCCGCGGTGGACAGGTGGATCACGCGGGTGACGCTCGTGCGCTCGGCCGCGGCGAGGATCAGCAGCGGCAGGAGGGCGTTGGCGCCCACCAGGGCGTCCTGATCGGTGCCATCGGGGCGGGCGAGTCCCGCGGCGTTGACGACCACATCTGCACCGGCGAACGAGTCGGCCAGGTAGTCGATGACGGATTCCAGGTCCCGGGCGCGACCCATCAGGTGGTGGACGGTGCGCGCGCTGCTGGAGAGCCGCGGAGCGGAGACGGCCTGGACGGTGTGGCCTTCGGCACGCAGCCGGGCGGTGATCGCCGATCCTGCGAAGCCGGTCGCACCCACGACCCGCCAGTTCCTCGCCGTCATGAGAACTCTCCTGTCTGCAGACCCGCGGACCGCGGCGCCGCGGCCCATCGCTGCTCATCGTACAGAGGCCGCGGATCCGGCAAGCGGATGCACGAACCGTCCAGGGGAGCCTCAGGCAGGCTCCTGGAGGATCACAGAACGGGCGAAGGCACCGGTGCTAATGTTCCGGAACCCGAGACAGGCTGCGCAGCCCCCAGAGCCCCGCGCACTGGTCCTCGGACCCGAATCCGCGATTCCCGTCTGGAGCTGAAGCTGTGCCCGTCTCTGCGAGCGAGCCCGTGGTGGTCGCCGTCGTCGTGAGCTTCAATCGAGCTCGCCTGCTGACGACCACGCTGCAGGGCCTGGCCTCCGGCGAACGCGCACCGGAGACCATCGTGGTCGTGGACAACGCCTCGGACGACGACTCCGTGAGCGTCGTGGAGGACTTCGCCCGCCGCAGCGAGATCGACGTGGACCTGATCCGCCTGCCGCGCAACGTCGGGGGAGCCGGAGGCTTCGCCGTGGGGATCGATCGAGCGGCCCATCACCACGGCGCGGACCTGATCTGGGTCATGGACGACGACACCGAGCCCCTTCCGCAGGCGCTGTCCGCGGCCGTGGGCGCCTGGCGGGCCTACGACCCCCGCGGCGGCCGCCGTCCCGCCTTCGTGGCCAGCCGCGTGCTGTGGACCGACGGCACCGAGCACCCCATGAACTCGATGATCGAGCGCATCGGAGCCGGTGCCGGGCGCCGTCGGCGGGCCGAGGCCGTGGGCGCCCGCACGATCCGCTCGGGCTCGTTCGTCGCGCTGCTGCTCGACGGCGATGCCGTGCGCGCGACCGCTGCGCCCATCGCCGACTTCTTCATCTGGAACGACGACTTCGAGTTCTCCACACGGCTGGCTCGATGGAGCGATGCCCTCCAGGTGCCGGCCTCCCAGGTCGTGCATCACACGGCCCGGCCGGTGACCACGGACTCGGATCCGGGCCCGCGCTTCTACTACGACGTCCGCAACAAGCTGTGGGTCTTCACCCGCTCGACCTCGCTGGCCCCGTGGGAGAAGGTGCTCTACGGCGGGGCGACCGCGCGGCTGTGGCTGCGGACCCTGCGCGGATCGCAGGAGCGCGGACAGGTCCTGCGGCGGTTCGCCGCAGGCGTTCGGGACTCCCTGAGCGCCCCCCGCAGCAATGCCGAGGTCCTGGACGGCGTGTGGCGGCTCGAGGGAGCGCAGCCGCAGTCGGAGGAGCCCGCCTCCGAGCAGGCCCTGCCCGAGTTCTCCGTGCTCCTGCCGGTCTACGCCGGAGACACCCCGGAGCGCTTCCGCCGTGCGGTGGCCTCCTCCACCCTCGAGCAGACCGTGCGCCCGAGCCAGGTCGTGATCGTGCGCGACGGCCCCGTGGCCCCCGAGATGGCCGCAGCGCTCGAGGAGATCACCGAGCAGCTGCGCTCGGCCGAGCCGCCGATCGACGTGGTGCGCGCCGACCTGCCCGAGAACCGAGGGCTGACGGCCGTGCTGCGCCACGGGCTGCGGCTGTGCACGCACGAGATCATCGCACGCGCGGACGCCGACGACATCTCCTACCCGCAGCGCTTCGAGGAGCAGCTGCCCCTGATCCGCGACGGCGCCGACCTGGTGGGGGCGTCCATGAACGAGATCGGGGATCGGGAGGAGGTCCTGGCGCTGCGCCAGGCGCCCACGGATCCGGCGCGCATCGCGCGGATCTCCAGGCTGCGCAATCCCATATCCCATCCCGCAGCCGTCTTCCGCCGCGGCGCGGTCGAGGCCGTCGGCGGCTACCAGGAGCTGCCTCTGGCCGAGGACTACTGGCTGTGGGTGCGGATGATGCGCGCCGGGGCCCGGGTCCGCAACGTCGCGCAGCCGCTCGTGGGCTACCGCGTCTCCGACGGCGCCTACACCCGCCGCGGCGGCCTCCGGGTCTTCGCCGCCGAGATGCAGCTGCAGTCCCGGCTCTTCGGCCTGGGCCACGTGGGCCGGCTCGAGCTGGCGCGCAACGTGGTGGTGCGCGGCGGCTACCGGTTCATCCCGCGGCGGCTGCGCGAGCGCAGCTTCCGCGCGCTGGTGAGCTCGCGCCGCGTGTGATCCGCCTCCCGCACAGGGGCGGCCTACCGGGTCGCGGGTCCGCCTGCCTCTAAGCTGGACGGACCGACTGCCGGGCCCACGCACCTTCGGGCGCTCCGTCGCAGCCCCCGCGAGGGCTCTGCTCGGGCGGCCGGCACAGCGCTCCCGTACGTCTCCAGGAGGGACCGACCCCGATGCAGCCACCGCAGGACGGCGACGGAGCCGCATCCTCCACCGGTCTGACCGGCTCCGCCTCGCTCGCGCTGAGCCGAGCCGCGGCCGATGAGAAGCCCACCGCGTGGCTGTGGATCCAGATGATCCTGGACTCGCTGTCCTGGATCGTGGCCATGACCGTCGCCCTCGCGCTGCGCTACGAGCTCAACCTGGACTTCATCAGCCCGATCGGGATGTTCGCCGTGTGCGTCGTCGCCGTCGCCTCGCAGCTGGCCGTCGGCTATTCCTTCGCCCTCTATCGGGGCCGCTACTCCTTCGGCAGCTTCGACGAGGCCAAGCTGCTCGTGGTCGTCACCGTGATCGTGGCGGCGATCCTGCAGATCCTGCTGCTGATCACCGGCCCGTCGATCGGGGTGCCGCGCTCAGTCGCGCTGATCGCCTTCCCGTTCGCGTGCCTGCTGATGGCCGCCTTCCGCTACCTCAAGCGCATGTACCAGGAGTCCGCGTCCAAGCCCGGCGAGGCGGCCCAGCACGTGGTCGTCTACGGCGCCGGGCAGTCCGGCACGTTCATCATCCAGCGCATGATGCAGGACCCGGACTCGGAGTACGTGCCCGTCGGGATCATCGACGACGACCCCGCCAAGAAGCACCTGCGCATCTCCTCGGTCCCGGTGCTCGGCACGCTCGACGACGCCACCCAGGTGCTCGAGCAGACGCGCTCGCAGATCCTGCTCGTGGCCCTGTCGGGGGTCGACTCCAAGAAGCTGCAGCGGGTGGCGGACACGGTCGCCGGCACCGGCACGCGCGTGATGACCGTGCCGCCGCTGTCGTCCATGCTCACCGGCCCCGGCACCAGCGTGGACATCCGCGACGTCAACCTCGAGGACCTGATCGGGCGCAGCCCCGTGGACATCGACTCCAAGGAGATCTCCGGCTACATCACGGGTCGGCGGGTGCTGGTCACGGGTGCCGGCGGCTCCATCGGCTCGGAGCTGTGCCGCCAGCTGCTGGCCTTCGAGCCCGGCGAGCTGATGATGCTCGACCGCGACGAGACCAACCTGCAGTCCACGCAGATCTCCATCACGGGCCGCGGCCTGCTCGACGGCCGGGACACCGTCCTGGCCGATATCCGCGATGCCGAGGCGCTCGAGCAGCTGTTCCTCGAGCGCCGACCGGAGGTCGTCTTCCACGCGGCGGCGCTGAAGCACGTCTCGCTGCTGGAGACCTATCCCGACGAGGCATGGAAGACCAACGTGCTCGGCACCCTCAACGTGCTGGAGGCCGCACGGAAGGCGGACGTGGGCGTGTTCGTCAACGTCTCGACCGACAAGGCCGCCAACCCCACGACCGCACTGGGGCACTCCAAGCGCGTGGCCGAGAAGCTCACCGCCTGGATGGCCCAGGAGACCGGCAAGCGGTATGCCTCGGTGCGCTTCGGCAACGTGTTCGGCTCGCGCGGATCCATGCTCCCGCTGTTCACGGAGCAGATCCGCCAGGGCGGGCCCATCACGGTCACCGACGCACAGGCGACCCGCTACTTCATGACCATCCCGGAGGCCTGCCAGCTGGTGGTCCAGGCCGGGGCGATCGCCCGCGGCGGCGAGGTGCTCATCCTGGACATGGGCGAGCCGATCCGCATCATCGACATCGCCGAGCGGCTGCGGACCCTGTCGGGGCGCGAGTCGATCGAGATCGTGATCACCGGGCTGCGCCCGGGGGAGAAGCTGCACGAGGAGCTGATCGGTCTCGGCGAGTCGGACGAGCGCCCCTTCCACCCCAAGATCTCGCATGCCAAGGCGACGGCGCTGTCCCCGGAGGGCCTGGACCGGCACACCTGGAAGCTGCGCGGCAACATGCCCACGACCGGCATGATCCCCGTGGTGCGAACGTACTCCCAGCCTGCGCCCACGGAGTTCCGCGCCGCACGCCGGGCCTCCCTCTCCGCTCACGCGGAAGAGCCCGAGCACGGGACCGCTGCCGGTGGTGCGCGCCGCGGCGACGACGAGCTGCCGTACGACCAGGATCAGGACAGCGCCTCATGAGCACCGCCGCGATCCCCGCTCTGGAGCTCAGTGCCGAGAACAAGGACATCTCGGTGCTCGCCACCGATCCCGGCGCCTGGCCGACCGCCGAGGAGCTGCAGTCCTTGCTGCACCTGGGCCTGATCTTCGGCTCCGCGGCCCTGGTGCTGAGCCTGGCCATGCCGCTGGTGGTCAAGCCCGTGCTGCGCCGACTGGGCGTGGTGGACATCCCCAACGAGCGCTCCTCTCACACACGCACCGTGATCCGCGGCATGGGCCTGGCGGTGGCGGCCGCCGTGGTGGTCGTGCAGCTGCTGGCCCTGCTTCTCGGGGCCGTCGAGGTCGACCGCTCGATCGCCCTGGTCGTGCTGCTCGGCACGGCCCTGGCCGCCGGGCTCGGGTGGTGCGAGGACATCCGCGGGCTGTCGGTGCGCTGGCGCCTGGCCGGGCAGCTGCTGATCGGCCTGGTGTGCGCCGGGGCGCTGACCCTCATCCTGGGCACCGGGATCTGGTGGTGGCCGGTGTGCGCGATCGCCGTAGTCGCCTACATCAATGTCGCGAACTTCATGGACGGCCTCAACGGCATCTCCGGGATGCACGGCTTCGTGGTCGGCCTGGTCTACGCCTGGGCGGGGGCCTCCAACGACCTGGTGTGGATGATCGTGGCCGGGCTCGTGGTCGCCTTCGCCTTCCTGGGCTTCCTCCCCTGGAACTTCTCGCGCGACTCCGTCTTCCTGGGCGACGTCGGCTCCTACCTGCTGGGCGGATCGCTGATCATGATCGCGATCGCGGCCTTCCTGTCCGGGGTGTACGTCGAGTACCTGCTGCCCGCGCTGTCCGTGTACCTGGCGGACACGGGCTGGACCCTGCTGCGGCGCATCCGCCGCGGCGATCCATGGTGGCGCCCGCACCGCGAGCACGTCTACCAGCGGCTCACGGACATCGGGTTCTCGCATGCGGCTTCGTCCCTGACGGTCGCGGTCTTCACCGTGGTCGTCTCCCTGGTGGGGCTCACCGGCCTGTGGCTGAGCGGGCTGCCGGCCGTCGTGCCGGGCCTGGCCGTGCTGGCCGTGCTCGCGCTGTACCTGAGCCTGCCCCACCTGCTCGGCGCACGACGCACCGCCGAGGCCCAGGAGGCGCGCGCATGAACGTCCGTCGAGACCCTCGCCGGCGCCTGAGCACCGTCGGGGGAAGCCCCTGGGCAGTGATGCTGCGCCACGGCCTGATCGCCGGTGCCGCGGCCTGCCTGGTGCTCGTGGTCGCGGCCGCGATCATCTCCGGGGGAGGTGCTGCCGCCTCGGCGGCGACGGCCTCGGCGGTCGTCGCCGTCCCGTTTGCGCTGTCCGGCCTGGCGCTGTGGTGGGCCAGCGGGCTGTCGGCCTACGCCCCTCCGCTGGTCATGCTCTTCGCCTACCTCGTGCTAGTGCTCGTCGGGGCCATGCTGATGGCCTCGGTCGAGGCACCGGGCTGGCTGAGGCCCCACTGGCTGATGGCAGCGGCCGCTGTGGCCGTGGGGGCGTGGCTGGGCGGGATGGCCACCGGCCTGCGCCGAGCCCGCATGCCGGTCTACAACGTCGCCGTGCCGGACGGCGATTCCGAGAGGACCTGACGATGGACCCCGCACAGCACCCAGACGACACGCCGAGAGCATCCGCGGGCAAGGACTCCCCGGAGGCTGGATCAGCCGCTGAGAAGAGCCCGCTGAGCACCGCGGGGGAACTCGTGCAGGCCGGTGGGAACCGCGCCGCACTGGGGATCATGACCTATCTCGTGATTGGGACGGCCTTCTGGGGTCTGATAGGATTCCTGCTGGATTACCTGGTGGGAACACAGTGGATGGTCTATGCCGGTGCGGGCCTCGGGCTCGCGGCAGGCCTCGCTCTCTCCTACCTCCGCCTGCAGGCCGGGCTGCGGATCAGCGAGGACCCGCAGGATCATGGTGCCGCCCGGAAACGCCGAGACGCCCCGTATCACTCCGAGACTCACCGGAGCTGGGACGGCGGCAGCAGAAAGGACCGCCAGTGATTGTCGCGCCGCCCCTCGAGGGAACAGGCCTAGAGGTCCCCGGCGTGGAGGACATGAACCTCCCGCCGCTGTTCGAGATCGGGTCCTTCGCCTTCGGCAAGCAGATGCTTCTGATCCTGCTGTCGGTGGCACTGATCTCCTTCTTCTTCCTCTGGGCCATCCGGCGCCAGTCGCTCGTGCCGTCCAAGGGCCAGTACCTCGGTGAGGTCGCCTACGGCTTCGTCCGCAACTCGCTGGGCCGCGATCTGATCGGCGAGAAGGAGCTGCGCCCCTGGCTGCCGTGGCTGTTCACCTTCTTCTTCTTCATCCTGGTGAACAACTTCTTCGGGTCCATCCCCGTCCTCCAGCTGCCGACCATGTCGCACGCCGGCTCGGCCTACGTGCTGGCGATCATCGCCTACGTCGCCTGGGTGGGCGTGGGGATCAAGCGCCACGGCTTCGGGAAGTTCATGGCCAAGATGACCATGCCGGAGGGCGTCCCCAAGATCCTCTACGTCATCCTGATCCCGATCGAGTTCCTCTCGAACCTGATCATCCGCCCCGTGACCCACGCTCTGCGTGTGTTCGCCACCATGTTCGCCGGCCACATGGCCATCATGGTCTCGGCCGGCCTCATGTCCCACCTCTTCGTGAACGTGGGCGGCTTCGGGTTCCTCGGCGGACTGGGCGCCCTCGTGCTCGGCATCTTCATCTTCTTCCTGGAGGTGCTGATTCAGGTGCTCCAGGCCTACATCTTCGTGCTGCTGTTCGCGGTCTACGTCGACGGCGCACTGAAGGAAGGGCACTGACCCCACAGTCTTGGTTCGGCAGCGACCGAGCCACACGCGGAGTACCGCTCCGACCTGTCAATCGCCATTCGTGGCACACCGCTCGCACTGCGCGGGCAGTCTGAAAGGAATCTCCAAGAATGGATATCACTGGTTCGCTCTCCGCCATCGGCTACGGTCTCGCTGCCATCGGCGGCGGCATCGGCGTGGGTCTGATCTTCGCCGCCTACATGCAGGCCGTCTCCCGCCAGCCGGAGGCCCAGCGCGTCCTGCAGCCCATGCTGTTCATGGGCTTCGCCGTGGTCGAGGCCCTGGCCATCCTGGGCTTCGTCATGTTCTTCCTGTGATCCTCCGCGGTAGTGGAGATCTGACAGGAGCCGAAGAGAACAGGAACGACGTCCATGACCACTGACATCATGGCTGCCGAGGCGGCCAATCCGCTGATCCCCAATGGCTGGGAGATGCTGGTCACCGCCGTGGGGTTCTTCATCCTGCTGTTCGTCGCGATCAAGTGGATCGTCCCGATGTTCGAGCGCACCTACGCCGAGCGCAGCGAGGCGATCGAGGGCGGGCTCGCCAAGGCCGAGCAGGCCCAGGCCGAGGCCGACCGCGCTCGCGACGAGTACAACCAGCAGCTGGAGAGCGCCCGTCTCGAGGCCCAGAAGATCCGCGAGGAGGCTCGCCTCGAAGGCGAGAAGATCCTGGCTGACTTCAAGGACCGCGCGAACAGCGAGTCCGCTCGGATCACCGAGAACGCGCACACGGCCATCGCCGCCGAGCGCTCCTCCGCCGCGCTGTCGCTGCGCACCGAGGTCGGCTCGCTGGCCACGCAGCTGGCGTCCAAGGTCGTCGGGGAGTCCCTCTCCGACGATGATCGCTCGCGTCGCGTCATCGATCGGTTCATCTCCGAGCTCGAGAGCGCGCCGGCCGATCAGGGTGCTCAGCAGTGAGCGCCGCACGGTCTGAGCTCGGACGCGTGGATGTCGCGTCGCTGCTGCGCCCGTGGGCGGAGCAGGCGCACTCGACCGTCTCGCGCGAGGTGTTCGACGCGCTCGAGGCCGTGCAGGGCAATGATCTGCTGCGGCGCTCGCTGACCGACCCCTCTCGCTCCGGCGAGGAGCGCGGCGCCCTGGCGCGGCGCATCTTCTCCACGGCGCTGGGGGATGCGGCCACCGGGATCCTCGAGCTGCTGAGCAGCCGCACGTGGGCCACCGAGGAGGCGTTCACCGAGGGCCTCGAGTCCTCGGCCGTCGTCCTGGCGGGGTTCGCGGCAGAGCGGCGCATGGGCCCCGAGGGCCTGGACGCGGTCGTCGACGACGCCCTGGGCATGCAGGCGGTCCTCGAGGAGGACCCCGAGCTGCAGCAGGCGCTGACGGATGCACGAGCTCCGCGCGAGGCCAAGCTGCGTCTGCTGGATCGCGTGGCCCCGTCGCTGCGCGAGGAGGGTCGCCTGCTCGCCGAGCAGGCCATCCTGACCCCGCGGGCCCACCGCCCGCACCGGGTGCTGGCCGACTGGGCCGAGCTGCTCTCCGAGGTCCGAGAGGGCGGCATCGCCCGCGTCCGCTACGCCGGAGCTCTCGGCGACGCACAGGTCGAGCGCCTGCGCGGCGCCCTCTCGCGGCTCTACGGCCGCGAGCTGAAGATCGTGCTCGACGAGGACCGCACGCTGGTCGGAGGTCTGCGGATCACCGTCGGCGACGAGGTGATCGA
>CAACWV010000141.1_pt1 | contig 35981 bp, 37 predicted proteins | sample 2275731 | NCBI WGS metagenome assembly CAACWV01 (sample SAMEA5312473, study PRJEB27640) | indoor metagenome | biome: indoor environment; feature: uncontrolled; material: tiles wood | place: Germany | collected 2014-07-07 | reverse complement strand
TCCGCACCTCCCACGCGCGCGGCTCCAGCGCAGGGCGGCGCAGCTGCTCGGCGCGGCCGCGGAGCACCCGCACCCGGGTCCGCTCGGGCAATGCCGCGACCACCTGCGACCACGCGTGCTCCAGGTAGTCTCCGATCAGCGCCCGGGGCGGGTAGTCCTCGGCGGCATCGTCCCGGCCCTGTTCGAGCGCCCACTGCCGGAAGGGCTGCACCACGCGGTCCTCGGCCCCCGGCTCATGGGCATCGACGATCCCCGCCGTGACGTTCAGGCGCAGATGCCGGGGCTGGCGCGGGTCGTAGGCCGCGCCCGTGCCCGGTCGCTCGGAGGGGTCCACGATGTCGATCCGGACCTCCCGCGGACCGTCGCCGCGGCCGGCTGCTCGCAGCCGTCTGCCCAGGGAATCGAGTGCGCTCAGTGCCTTGGGACCGGCTCCGATCACCGCCAGCCGCAGGATGCCCTCAGCCACGCGTCCGCTCCTGCAGAGCCTGCACGGCCTCCTCGACCTGCTGCGGGGAGGCTCCCAGGACGGTGCGCACCCACTCGTCGTCGTAGATCGTGTCCAGGTAGGGCATGCCGCCGTCGTGCACGAGCATGGCGATCCGGGCATCGTCCGGGCGCTGCGGCAGCAGCGAGGCCACGGCGTGCACGACCGCCCCGGTCGAAGCCCCGGCCAGGATGCCCTCGCGCCTGGCCAGCAGGCGCGCGCCGGCCACGCACTCGAGCTCGCTGACCCGCAGCACCTGATCGGGCTGGACCCGGCGCGACAGGTCGGTCACGAATCCGGCGCCCATCCCAGGCAGGCGTCGTGCCCCGGCCGTCCCGCCGAACAGCACGCTGCCCTGTGCGTCCACGGCGATCACGCGGGTGCGCATCCCGTGCTCCTGGATGTAGGAGGCGCAGCCGCCGATCGTGCCGGTTGTGGAGCAGGCCGCGACCACGTCGTCGACGCGGTGCTGCATGGCCTCGGCGATCTCGCGCATGGTCCCCTCGCGGTGGGCACCCGCATTCGCCGGATTGCCGTACTGGTGCAGGTTCACCGCCCCGGGGATCTCCCGCAGCAGCTGCTGAACGCGGGCCAGCCTGGCGGTCAGCAGGTCGCCCGTGGCCGGATCCGGATGCTCCACGAGCTCGATCCGTCCGCCCAGCGCTCGGATCGCCGCGATCGTCGAGCGGTTGGCCCGGGTGTCCACGACGCACACGAACTGCACGTCGTGCGCCGAGCACGCGCGGGCCAGGGCCATCCCCAGATTCCCTGAGCTGGACTCGACCACGGTCCCGCCGGGGGCCAGTCGCCCGGAGTCCAGCGCATCGCGCAGCATGGCCAGTGCCGGACGGTCCTTGGCGCTGGCCCCGGGATTCAGGGACTCGACCTTGGCGAGCACCTCGGCCGGATGGCCGTCGAACAGCCGGGACATGCGCACCAGCGGGGTGCCGCCCACGGCCTGGGCGATGTCATCGAGGATGGGGGCAGGCTCAGAGGTCATGGCCCTAATCTGACACACGGACCTGGGAACAGACAGCAGGCTGATGGACGGAGCCGGACCGTGCCCGATCCGGTGGACCCCCGGTTCCGGTGGGCGGCCGGCTCGCCCGGTAGGATCGGGGCCGCCGCCGCGCACGGCCGCCCCACCGTCCCGCCAGCTCCAGGAGCCCCTGCATGTCCGTCCGCCCCGTCGTGATCACCGGCGATCCCGTCCTGCACCGCCCGGCCGCCAAGGTCACGGAGTTCGACGACTCGCTGCGCGAGCTGATCGCCGACATGCACGAGACCATGGACGCAGCCCACGGCGTCGGCCTGGCCGCCCCTCAGATCGGTGTGGGTCTGCGGATCTTCACCTTCGTGTTCGACAACGACGACGACGCCCCGAACCGCGGGGAGATCATCAACCCGGTGCTCACGGTCGGGAAGATCTCCGAGCAGCGTCCGGACCCCGATGAGGAGGCCGAGGGCTGCCTGTCCGTGCCCGGCTACAGCTTCCCGCTCAAGCGGGCCGAGTGGGTGCGCATCGCCGGCTTCGACCCGCACGGCCAGCCGATCGCCTGGGAGGCCACCGGCTGGTTCGCCCGCGTGATGCAGCACGAGTACGACCATCTGGACGGCAAGCTCTACGTCGACCGCCTGGACGAGAAGTGGTCCCGCAAGGCCAGGAAGGCTCTGAAGGGCGAGGGCTGGCGCGAGGCCGGGAACACCTGGACCCCCGGCATCGACGAGGACCCCTTCGGGCACTGACCCGCCCTGTCGCAGCGGCGGTCTCCTGAAAGGCCCCTGCCGGAAGGCAAGAGGAGCAGGTCGGCTCAGACCCGACGTACCCCGCGCCGCCACCGCAGCACGGCACCGGCGAACAGCGCCGCGAAGAGCCCCAGCACCACCACCCCGGACCACTCGAGCGACAGCGCATCCGTCCAGGTGAAGGCGGTGACTCCCAGCTCCCCGAGCAGACTCATCAGCCCCAGCACGCCGATGACGGCGGCGAAGCACACGGAGACCGCGGTCATGACGATGTTGTATCTCAGCTTGCGCTCGGGCCGCTCCAGAGCCCAGCGGTAGGCCAGGGCCATGAACATCCCGTCGGCGGAGTCCAGCAGGCACATGCCGGAGGTGAACGCCAGCGGGAGCAGCAGCACCACCCACCACGGGACGCCTGCCGTGGCGCCCCCGGCGGCCAGGATGAGCAGGGAGACCTCGGTCGCAGTGTCGAATCCCAGTCCGAAGAGGAACCCGACCGGGTACATGTGCCACGGCCGGTCCACCCGTCGCAGCGCGGGCCGCAGGATCCGGGACAGCGCACCAGCGGCTCCTGCCGGGTCGCTCTCCTCGGCTCGGCGCGAGGCTCGGATCAGCGTGTGCAGGGTCCGCAGGTTGATCGCTGCCAGCACCACCAGCGTGATCCCGGAGAAGGCAGCGCCCCACACGCCCAGCGCAGTGCGCACCGGGGAGTCTCCTGTCAGGCCCACCCACCGTGCGGAGACGACCACCAGCACCGCGGCTGCGAACACCACGGTGGAGTGTCCCAGGGCGAAGTACATGCCCACGGACTGAGGGGTCCGATGCCCGGACTGCAGGGCGCGGGTGGTGTTGTCGATCGCGGCGATGTGATCCGGATCGAAGGCATGACGCAGGCCCAGGACATAGGCGGTGAGCAGCAGCCCTCCCGTGAAGGCGCCGGGGCGATCGGCATGGCCGACAGCGTAGACCCGGATGTGGGATGTCCAGACGCGCCCGCCTCCCCCTCCCTGAACCGCCAGCCCGCGCTCAGGATCCGGACAGGATCAGGAGCGGCCCATGATCCTCCATGCACAGCTCGACGGCGCCGTGCTCAGGCTGCGGGCAGCACCACCGTGAGCTGACCGGGGCGCTTGCCCTGCGGCTCCTCCAGCTCCACGCGCCACCGGGTGCCGGCCGCCTCGGCGAGCTCCTGGGCCGTCTCGACGCGGCGGCCCTGGGCGACCTGCTCCAGCACGTGACGCGCCAGCTCCCCGCGAGTGTGCTTGGCGAAGTGCGAGACGACCTTGCGCTGGCCGTCGTCGGAGACAGTGACTGCGCGGATGGCCACGGTGGTCTCTGACGGGGCGGCGAAGGCTGCCGAGTACGCCGAGGAGCGGCAGTCGATGATCAGCTGCCCCTCGGCCTTCGGACCCAGCGCCTCCCGCAGCCGCGGCTTCCAGAACGACGACAGCTTCACCGGCTCGCGCTTGCCCAGCCCCCGCAGGGCAGTGCCCATGGACAGCCGGTAGGCGGGGATCCGATCGGTGGGCCGCACCGCACCCCACAGGGCCGAGATCACCACCACGGAGTCCTCCGCGACCCGGCGCTGCTCGGCGGTGAGCGACTGGGCCCCGAGCGCGTCGTAGAGCACCCCGGTGTAGATCTGCAGCGCCGGTGCGGCAGGTGCGGTGCGCAGCGACAGGTTGCGCTGCACCTCCGGTGCGAGCGAGGCCCCCACGCCCAGCGCCTCGAGCGCATTGCGCTGCCCGCTCACCTTCTCGAGAGCCGCCAGGACTCTCAGGCGGTCGTCGTCGAGCTGCGGCAGCGACAGCTCCTGCAGCTGGACCGGGTCCCCGGAGCCGGGCCGGGTCTTGGTCTCGGAGGGCGGCAGCAGGATCAGCATCCGAGCATGCTATCGGCCGCAGACGGGTACAGTGGTCGGCTGGACAGGACGGCCGGGTGATCGCGCGGCGCCATGTGCGCCTCGAGGAAAGTCCGGGCTCCGCAGAGCAGAACGGTGGCTAACGGCCACTCGGGGAGACCCGCAGGAAAGTGCCACAGAGAGCAGACCGCCCACGGCACGCCGTGCGGTGAGGGTGAAAGGGTGGTGTAAGAGACCACCAGCGCACCGGGCGACCGGTGCGGCTAGGCAAACCCCGTTCGGAGCAAGGTCAGACAGGGTGCAACAGGGCTGCTCGTCCTGCATCCGGGTAGGCCGCTCGAGCCCATCGGCAACGATGGGCCTAGATGGATGATCACCGCCGTGCCCCGGGCGACCGGGCACGTGCACAGAACCCGGCTCACAGGCCGTCCTGTCCCTCGACATCCCCGCTCCGGCACCTCCGCAAGCGCTCTCAGGGCACCAGGATCGCGCCGCAGTCGGCGCAGGCGGCCACCGTCTGCGGATCGGCTTCCAGGGCCGAGACCTCCGCGGGGCTCATGGGGCTGCCGCAGGCTCCGCAGGCCGAGGCCTGACGACGCGCCGCCGCGATCTTCTCCCGTCCCGTGCCGCCGCCGCGGATCCGCTCGTAGCGCGCCACCAGCTGATCGTTGCCCACGGCGAGCACTGCGTCCTGCCGGCCCTGATCCAGCCCGGCCAGCTCCTCCCGCATCTGCTTGCTGGACTCCTGGGCCGCACCCACGCGCGCGCGGGCATCGGCATCTGCGGCCTTGAGCCGCGGCATCAGCTCGTCGCGCTGGGATTGGAAGGCGGCCAGCTCCTGATCGGCGCGCTCGGCCCCGGCACGGGCCTTCTCGACCTGCCCGGTCAGCGATTCGATCTGCCGGGTCTGGGCCGAGACCTGCTTGGCGGATCCGCCGGCATCGCGCCGGGCACGCTCCGTCTCGAGCCGGGCGAGGAGGTCATCGACCTTCTGATGGGCGGCGTCCCGGGCGCCCACCAGCTCAGCGCCCCGGGCCTGCAGCTCCTTGGCCTTGGCGACGGCGGCGCGCTGGCGCTTGAGGGACTCCACGAGCTCGGGCTCCTTCTGAAGCACCGTGAGCCGCTCGCGCAGGGTCGCAGCGCGAGAATCGCGGGACTGCAGCGCCAGCAGCGCCTCGAACTGCTCGGGGGCGGCGGTGGTCATGATGCGACTCCTGTCGATCGGCTCGGCTCCCACACGTCCTGCGGGGGCTCGTGCGGGCTGGGCACCCGGAAGTCCCAGGGGTCGCTGCGACGCCGCGAGACCCGGACCTCGGCCTGGAACCCGCGCGCGGAGAGCTCCTCCTGCAGCGCGGCCGCGCCCACGGGCAGCCACAGCCACTCGCTGGCCGCGTGCGAGAGGTCGATCAGCGCCGGTGAGCCGTCGCCGGTCAGTGCGGTCTCGCGCGCCTCCGAAGCCGGGTGATGGCGCAGATCGGCGGTGACGTAGACATCCGCCTCGGCACGCCGCACGGTCTCGAACAGGGAGTCCCCCGAGCCGCCGCACACCGCCACGCGGCGGATCATCCGGTCGGGATCCCCTGCCACGCGCACGCCCTGGGCGGTCGGCGGGACCACGGCGGCCAGCCGCTGGGAGAGCTCGACGAGGCGCACGGGCTCGTCCAGGTCGCCCACACGGCCGATCCCGATCTCCGGATCCTCCGACGACGGCTCGAGGGGCTGCATCCGCTCCACGCCGCAGGCGCGCAGCAGGACATCGGAGACGCCGTCGCGCGCGGCGTCGGCATTGGTGTGGCAGGCCAGCAGCCCGATCCGGCGCTCGATCAGCTCGTGGAGCACCCGTCCCTTGTAGGTGTCAGCGGCCACCGTGGACACCCCGCGCATCAGCAGCGGATGGTGCGTCAGCAGCAGATCCGCCTCCGTCTCCACGGCCTCCTGGACGGTGGGCGTCACCGCGTCCACGGCCATCAGGATCCGGCGCACGGGGGCCTCCGGTCGCCCCGCGATCAGCCCCGAGGCATCCCAGGACTGCTGCGTGCGCAGCGGCCACAGCCGATCCGCGGCGTCGACGACCTCTGCCAGCGTGGGGATCTCGCTCATGGCACCGAGTCTAGGAGGAGACGACGACAGCGCGCCCGGCCGGTCGGGACCTCACCGCTGGGACCCTCCCGAGGCCGGATCGGCAGGAGGTCGAGCGCAGGAATACCGAGGCCGCGAGGAAGGTTCCACCGATCATGACCACCACGACCTACGTCCTGGGCGCCGGCTGCTTCTGGTGCCTCGACGCCATCTACCGCAAGACCCGCGGCGTGAGCGACGTCGTCTCCGTCTACACCGGCGGCCATGTGAGCCACCCGACCTACGAGCAGGTCTGCTCCGGTCAGACCGGCCATGCCGAGGCGGTGGCGGTGAGCTTCGACCAGGAGGTCGTCTCCCCCGAGATCATCCTGGATCTGTTCTTCACCTCGCACGATCCCACGAGCCTGAACCGCCAGGGAGCGGATGAGGGCCCGCAGTACCGCTCGTCGATGTTCTACGCCGACGAGCAGCAGCAGCAGCTCTTCCAGGAGGCCATCGAGCGGATGGCCCCGAACTTCGAGCGCCCGATCGTGACCACGCTCGAGCCGCTGGGCACCGTGTGGGAGGCCGAGCCGGTCCACCAGGACTTCTACGCCCGCCAGCCCTACAACGGGTACTGCCAGTTCGTCATCAATCCCAAGCTGGCCAAGGTCCGGCAAGGTTACGCAGAGTTTCTGACCACCTCGTGACTCGCAGGCGCCGCGGCCTCGGCCGTTAGGCTCGGGCAGAGTCCGATCGCCGCGCACACGGATGCCGTCTCACCGCGGCTGCCAGGGCACCGCAGATCCCCTTCGGAAGGAATCATCATGGGCAAGATCCACGACAACGTCACCCAGCTCATCGGCGGCACCCCGCTGGTGCGCCTCAACGAGCTCGACAAGGACCTCCCCGGCAACGTCGCCGTGAAGCTCGAGTTCTACTCCCCCGCACACTCCGTCAAGGACCGCATCGGCCGCGCGATCGTCGACGCCGCCGAGGCCTCCGGCGAGCTGCGCCCCGGCGGCACCATCGTGGAGGGCACTTCCGGCAACACCGGCATCGCCCTGGCCATGGTCGGGGCGGCCCGCGGCTACAAGGTCATCCTGACCATGCCGGAGACCATGTCCACCGAGCGCCGCGCCATGCTGCGCGCCTACGGTGCCGAGATCGTCCTGACCCCGGGTGCCGACGGCATGCGCGGGGCGGTCGAGAAGGCCCGCGAGCTCGTCGAGTCCTCGGACAACGCCATCCTGGCCCGCCAGTTCGAGAACGAGGCCAACCCCAAGGTCCACCGCGAGACCACCGGCCCGGAGATCTGGGAGGACACCGACGGCCAGGTCGCCGTCTTCGTCGCCGGCATCGGCACCGGCGGCACCATCACGGGCGCCGGCTCCTACCTCAAGTCGCAGAACTCGGATGTGCGCGTGGTCGCCGTCGAGCCGGCCGACTCCCCGATCCTCACGCAGGGCAAGGCCGGCCCGCACAAGATCCAGGGCCTGGGCGCCAACTTCGTCCCGGACGTCCTGGACCGCGAGGTCTACGACGACGTCTACGACGTCGAGGTCGACGACGCCGTCCGCGTGGCGCGTGAGCTCGGCACCAAGGAGGGCATCCTCGGCGGCATCTCCACCGGCGCGAACGTCTTCGCGGCGCTGGAGGAGGCCAAGAAGGAGGAGAACCGCGACAAGCTGATCGTCACGGTGGTCTGCGACTTCGGCGAGCGCTACATCTCCACCGTCCTGTACGAGGACATCCGGGGCTGATCCCCGCAGCGACCTCGGACCGCGCCGAGCACCGGCGCGGTACGGTCCCGACGGACCCGCGTGCTCCCCTCCCTGCCTTCGACGGGGTCGACGAGCGGCGGGTCCGTCGCCTTCCCCGACCTCCTGCGATCTCCCCTCGGTCCCTGCCGGCCGGGACGGATGCCGCTGGACCCACCGCCCCGCCGGGCTCCGCCCGCCCGGTGACGCTTCGATGAGGAGATCCGTGAGCTTTCTCAGCAGACTGCGCGAGGACATCGACACCGCGCGCGCCTTCGACCCCGCCGCCCGCTCGGACGTCGAGATCGTCGTGAACTACTCGGGGCTGCATGCCATCTGGCTGCATCGCCTCTCGCATCGGCTCTGGGAGCGGGAGCAGACCAAGGGCGCGGCCCGCACGGTCTCCCAGCTCGGGCGCTTCCTGACCGGCGTGGAGATCCACCCGGGCGCCACCATCGGGCACCGGTTCTTCATCGACCACGGCATGGGGATCGTGATCGGCGAGACCGCAGAGATCGGCGATGACGTCATGCTGTATCAGGGCGTGACCCTGGGCGGCACGTCGCTGGCCAAGGTCAAGCGCCACCCCACGATCGGCGACGGCGTGACCGTGGGCGCCGGCGCCAAGGTCCTGGGCGACATCGAGATCGGCAGCGGCTCGGCCGTGGGCGCCAACTCGGTGGTCGTCAAGGACGTCCCGGAGGACTCGGTGGTCACCGGCATTCCCGGCAAGGCCCGAGCCCGCACCCCGGACAAGCAGGAGCCGCTGGTGGATCCGGCCGCCTACATCGATCCGGCCATGTGGATCTGAAGTCTTCCGGTTCACGACGACGGCCCCGGGCTCTCGCTCACGAGAGTCCGGGGCCGTCGTCGATCCGACTGCCGGAGCCCGGGGGCCCCGGCGGCTCGGGTCAGCTGTCGATCTCGGAGCGGTCGCCGCTCCACAGCGTGTGGAAGGCACCTTCGGAGTCGGTGCGCAGGTAGGTGTGCGCACCGAAGTAGTCTCGCAGTCCCTGGGTCAGGGCGGCGTTGGAGCGGGGGCGGCGCAGGCCGTCGTAGTACGACAGCGACGAGGCGAAGACCGGGGCCGGGATGCCGCGGTTGGTGGCCTCCACGACCACGCGGCGCCACGACGGCAGGTACTCGGCGATGACGTCGCGGAAGGCCGGTGCGAACAGGAGGTTGCGCGGGGCGGTCTCCTTGTCCTTGTAGGCGGCCATGATGTCCTCGAGCAGCTCCGCGCGGATGATGCAGCCGGCGCGCCACAGCGAGGCGATGACGTCGAGCTGCAGGTCCCAGTCGTGCTCGGCCGAGGCCGCATCCAGCATCTCCAGGCCCTGGGCGTAGGCCACGAGCTTGGAGCAGTACAGGGCGCGGCGGACGTCCTCGATGAAGGCGGCGTCATCCACGGTGCCGGGCTCGGGGACCCCTGCGGCCAGGGTCTCCTGGGCCTCCAGCCGGGTCTCGCGAGCCGTGGAGGACAGGGCCCGGGCGAAGACGGATTCGGCGATGCCGGTGACCGGTGAGCCCAGCTCGAGGGCGGCCTGCACGGTCCAGGTGCCGGTGCCCTTCATGGCTGCGGCATCCACGATGACGTCGACCAGGGGCTTGCCGGTGCGGGAGTCCACCTGCTTGAGGACCTCGGCGGTGATCTCGATCAGGTAGGAGGACAGCTCGGTGCTGTTCCACTGCGTGAAGATCTCGGCCTGCTGAGCCGGCTCGATGCCGCCGACCTGGCGCAGCAGCTCATAGGCCTCGCCGATGACCTGCATGTCGGCGTACTCGATGCCGTTGTGGACCATCTTCACGAAGTGCCCGGCGCCGTCGGTGCCGATCCAGGCGCAGCAGGGCTTGCCGTCCCCGGGGGCGTCCGCGGCGATGGACTCGAGCATGGGGCCCAGGGAGTCGTAGGACTTCTGCGAGCCGCCCGGCATGATCGACGGGCCGTTGAGCGCGCCCTCCTCGCCGCCGGAGACACCGACGCCCACGAAGTGCAGGCCCTTCTCCGCAAGCGCCTGCTCGCGGCGGATGGTGTCCGCGTAGTGCGAGTTGCCGCCGTCGATGATGATGTCGTCCTCGTCCAGCAGCGGGACGAGCTGCTCGATCACGGAGTCCACAGGGGCGCCGGCCTTGACCATGATGAGGATGCGGCGCGGCTTCTCGAGCGAGTCCACGAGCTCCTGCATGGTCTCGGTGCGGATGAACTCGCCCTCGTCGCCGTGCTCGGCGATCAGGGCATCGGTCTTGCCGACCGAGCGGTTGTGCAGGGCCACCGTGTAGCCGTGGTGCGCGAAGTTGCGGGCGAGGTTGGCGCCCATCACCGCGAGTCCGGTGACGCCGATCTGAGCTTTCTTCTCTGAAGTCATGGGCCTCAGCCTAGTCCGGGGGCCGGACAGCCCTCCATCGGTACTGCTTGTTGCCCCGGCAGTGCTCGAGCAGGCCATGGTCGGGCCGGTGGCATGGGAGAATTTGCTCGTGGAGCAGACCATCGTGATGACGGGCGCGAGCCGCGGAATCGGCTGGATCGCGGCGCAGCGACTGCTGGCCGAACGGCCCGGAGCGCATCTGGTGATCTTCAGCCGCAACCCTTCCCGTGAGCTCGTCGACCAACCAGCGGTGCTCGATGGAAGGCTGTCGAGCATCGGCTGCGACCTGTCCTCGCTGCCCAGCACGCGCGCTGCCGCATACGACGTGCTCGAGAAGCTGAGCGCGGGCGGCCTCCCGCCGCTGGGAGCCCTGGTCTGCAACGCCGGCGTCCAGCACACGAACGCGTGCACGCAGACCGACGACGGCTTCGAATCGACCTTCGCGGTCAACGTGCTGGCGCACCACGTCCTCATCCGGCGGCTGCAGAGCGCCCTGTCCCCGCAGGGCAGGATCGTGGTGACCGTCAGCGACACCCACTTCGGCGATCTGCGGCACAACCTCGGCATGGTGCCGGGCCCGCGCTGGCAGCCGGTCGAGGCTCTGGCCCGCCCGGGGGCCTTCGACAGGCCGAGCAGCACGGCTGCTGGTCGCAGGGCCTACTCGACCAGCAAGCTCGCGGCGATCCACCTCATCCATGAGTTCGCGCGCCGCTTCCCCTCCGGGCCGACCATCGTGGGGTTCAACCCTGGCTTCGTCCCCGGCACCGACCTCGCCCGCGAGGCCGATGTCGCATCCCGCCTCGTCATGCGACGAATCATGCCGCTGCTGGCCGTCACCCCGCTGGCGAGCACTCCGGAGCAGGCCGGCAGCTGGCTCGCCTCCGTCGTCACCGGAGACCTGGAGGCGCCCACGGGCGCCTACATCGACCGCGACACCGTGCAGAGGTCCTCGGCGCAGTCGTACGACGCCCGGCGCGAGCTCGAGGCCTGGGACGCCGTGGAACGGCTGACTCAGAGCCGACTCTGATCCCTTCTCGACGCAGCATGTCCGCCGCGCATCGGCGGATGGATGAGACGCAGGCCCTGCGAGTGCTGTAAGGCCCTCGCGTTCGATGCCTGAGCATGGAGCTTGTCAGAGAGCTGTCCGAGGAGCCGAGACCGCAGACTTGGGAGCTGGCCTCCGAGCATGACCTGCATCGCGGGGACAAGCTCGCGGCAGCCCCTGTCGACCGGACCGGTCTCCTTGCCTGGGCCCAGCGGACGCGGGCGGCGGAAACCCGCAAGCGACGTCGCCGGCACCGGCCGTGGAAGCCCTGGTCCTCCGGCACCTGGTGGTCCAGCTCGGAGGAGTATCGGCGATGGACCACGGGTCGCGTACCGGAGGGCTTCGACCTCGTCGAGGACAGCGTTGGTCCGGAGGTCCAGTTCGCCGCTGCGGTCGCCGCACCCGTAGACGTCCTGGAGATCCGCAGCGCGCTGAACTGGGCGCGGCTGTGCCACGAGCATCCCCTGTAGGTCTCGTCCTCCGAGCGCGGCGACTTGTCCGCGTGCACCGCGCGACGGCGCGTGGGTCATCCCGGGCGGGAGCGCTGAGGGGCGCGGGGTCGGCTGCATGCAGCTGCCGGTGCTCACCTACCTGGAACTGGCCGGCCGTGCGCTGGCCGTGGGCAGCACCACATCCACGGAGATCGCCGGCTGGCGCCCCGACACCACGTACAGGCTGCGCGAGGTCCCAGTGCCCGCAGCCCCCGCCCCGCGCAGTGTCCAGCATCCGCAGGACGACCAATGGAGTCGGGCTGAGGCGAAACGCGGGGCACACGAAGTGCTCGGCGACTCAGCAGCCGTCGTCCACGCACCGAGGTCGGCCAGGATCTGCCGCGGATGACGGCCTGGGGCTGCTCGCGCGCTGGAATCGCCGGACGCACAGGCGCAGGCTCCGGCGGTTCTCAGATCCGGCCCGGAGCGGTGAGCCGGGCCAGCACGGCAGCGGCCAGGTACCGCATGCGTCCGGTGACGGCGCGCGGGTCGTAGCCCAGCAGATCGCACAGCGCCTCGTGGCGGGTCTGCACCGTCGAGTGGTGCATGCCCAGGGTGCTCGCCGCCGCGCGGATGCTCTCGGAGCTGACGAGCGCCTGCAGCACCTCGAGCTGCCGGTCGTCGAGCCGGAGGAGGGTCGTGATGTCGCGCGAAGGGTCCTGCGGGTCGCAGCTCTGCGCCAGCAGCAGCATCGACCCCAGATCGGCCGCATCCACGACCGGCTGCACGTCGGGCTCGGTGAGGCGCATGGCGATCACCGCAGGGCTCCAGGACGACGGCGCCTCGGCGGGATCCGTTCAGATGCCGATCCCGCCGCGCGGCGGGAGCTCGGTCGTCGTGCCGCTGAGAGACGCAGCAGTCAGCGTCACGCGCAGGATCCAGAACTGGGAGGGCATGATCGCCGAAGGCCCCGGCGGCGAGGGATCCTGTCGAGACCGTGGCATCGCGGTCATCGATCATGGGGCAGTCCAGGAGCTGGCCGGTCAGCTGGGGGCCTCGGCGGTCGCGCGCGATCAGGGCGGTCCCGGCCGCCAGGCCGCCGCCGGCGCTGGCACCGGCGATCATCAGCCGCTGCGGATCGATGCCGAGCTGGGCCGCGTTGGCCGCGGTCCACACCAGCCCGGCATGGCAGTCCTCGACGGGGCAGGGATCGGGGAATTCCGGGGCCAGGCGATATTCGACGCTCACGGCCACGGCGCCGTGCTCGGCGAGCAGCTCCTCGGAGAAGGACACCGGCAGCGGCACCTCGCGCAGCGAAGCGATCATCTCCGGGGTGATCACCGGCAGCTGCTCGGCGATCGCGTTCATCGAGGCCTCGTTCTCGGCGTCGAAGGGCGGACGGTGCGTGATGCTGGGCATCAGGGTTCCTCATTCCTCGCCGCGGCGTCGGAATCACGCTCCCACCAGCCGGGGATGGTGCGGAACCGCCGGATGCGGCAGGTTGAGGGCAATCGCTCCGCCATGCGCGCACCATGGGGCGCATGATCTGCGCCAGCACCCAGGTTGTCGCTGATAGTTTCTCGGATGTGATCGATCCGATCTGGACCCTGCGCCGCCCGACGCCGTCCGATGCCCACGAGCTCGCCCGGGTGCACACCCAGTGCTGGCGCGAGACCTATGGGATGCGCCTTCCCACCGACCCCACTGAGGCCTCGGCGCTGGAGCGACGGCAGGAGCTGTGGTCCGGCCTGCTGCGAGACGAACCAGATGGTCAGCGGCTCATGCTGGCCGAGGCGGGCGACGAGGTCATCGGCTTCGCCATGGCAGTCCCGACGGATCACGACAACCCACCGAGCACGCAGCTGCGCATGCTCTATGTGCTGCGCAGACACCACGGTTCGGGAGCGGGACAGGCGCTCCTGGACGCCGTCGTCGGCTCCGAGCCCTGTCAGCTGTGGGTCGCCCGGGAGAATCCGCGCGCCCACCGCTTCTATCGGCGCAACGGCTTCGTGCCCGATGGGACCGAGAAGCAGGACGAGCGTGCCGGCGGCCTGTGGGTGATGCACTGGGTCCGACAGCAGATGCCCGCTGTGGTGGGCCCTGCCGGGATCGAACCGACGACACCTGCGGTGTAAACGCAGTGCTCTGCCAGCTGAGCTAAAGGCCCTGGATGTGGCGGCATCGGGTGGACGACTTCTGCAGCCGTCAGCACCCGATGCTGACGCAGATGTTACCCCCCGAGTCGGCTCTTATGTGACGTTCTGACAACGATTCCTGATGCGGAAGCTGGTGTCTTCCATCACGTCGACTGTGAAGACGTCCTCCTGGCCCTGGGCCCCTCAGGGTCGACGGCCGCGTGCGCCCTCGCTCAGCGGGGCTTCGGCTGCGGCCAGGAACTCCGCGACCTGCGCGTCGATCTTGACCGAGGCATCGGCATCCGAGCGGGTCTGGCCGTGGTTGACGATCACCACGGGGATGCCCGCTCGCACAGCCCGGCGCACGAATCGCCGCGCCGAGTGCACGGTCAGCGAGGTCCCCAGCACCAGCAGGGCCTGAGCGAGCTCGGTCTGATGCCAGGCGGCGGCGACGTCGTCGGGACCAGTGCTCTCGCCGAAGAACACCACGTCCGGCTTGACCACGCCCCCGCAGACCGGGCAGTCCGGCACGCGGTAGGCGTCGCCGGCATAGGCGACCTCGGCGTCGGCGTCCGGGGCGAAGTCGATGTCGGCGGGATCCGCCGAGACCGCTGCGGCCTCGGGGTTCAGCGCGTCGAGCCGATCCGACCAGACAGTCCGTGGGATGAGCGTTGCGCAGGCCATGCAGCGCACGCGGTCGTAGCGCCCGTGCAGGTCGATCACGCAGCGCGAGCCGGCGCGCTCGTGCAGCCGGTCGATGTTCTGGGTGATGACCGCCCGCACTGCTCCGGCGGCTTCGAGCCGGGCAAGGCTCCGGTGCGCGGCGTTCGGCTCGGCGCGCTGCAGGTTCCGCCACCCGATCTGGTTGCGCGACCAGTAGTGCGCTCGGCGCTCGGGCGAGCCCGTGAACTCCTGGAAGCTCATGGGCTGGCGCGGCTGGGCGTCAGGTCCGCGGTAGTCCGGGATCCCGGAGGCCGTGGACATGCCCGCGCCCGATATGACAAGGGCCTCCCGCCCGGCCAGCTGCTCGAGGGCGGCCGGAAGCCCGGCTTCGAGGCTCAGAGCCTGCGGATCGGGGAACAGGTCCGGCTCATCGCGGGGGCCGTATCCGGCCCGCAGGATGCGGACAGGAGGGGTCACGCGGTGGGTGCCGGCAGCTTGGCCAGCGCCTCGCGATAGCGCTCGACGGGCCTCTGCGAGGTGATCTCCGAGGTGAAGCGGTCGAGCACGATGCCGTCGGCATCGATCAGGAAGGTCGTGCGGCTGGCCATGCCGGTGGTCTCGTCGAACACGCCGAAGGCGCGTGCGGTCTCGCCGTGGGGCCAGAAGTCGGAGAGGAGGTCGAACTCCAGGGACTCCTCGCGACTGAAGGCCTTGAGGACGTACTGGGAGTCCGTGGAGACCGCCAGCAGGAGGGCATCGGCCTCCTGGACCTCATCCATCATGTCCTGCAGCTGGCACATCTCCCCCGTGCACACTGAGGAGAAGGCGAACGGATAGAAGACCAGCGCCACGGGCCGGCCGAGGTGCTCAGCGAGCGTCACGGCCTCCCCGTACTGGTTGTTCAGCGTGAAGTCGGGCGCGAACTGTCCGATCTCGATCATGGGTCTCACCTCGCCGCGTCCGGGATCGGCCGAGACGGCCGACTCCGGTGCAGATCATCGTGGGTCTGGGGGTCCGTGCAGCGGCGCGGAGGCCGCCTGCTCGTCAGTGATTGCGCTTGGGCGCCAAGCGCAGCGCGGTCCAGTCCTCGCTCACGCCTGCACGCGAGGTGGTGTGCAGTCCGGCCGTGGAGCTCGAGGACTCGACGTCCGCGGGGCTGACATGGCCGTCGCGACCGGGCTTGGGCGTGAGGAGCCAGACGGCTCCGCCGGTGTCGAGCTGCGTCTGAGCGTCGACCAGCGCGTCGATGAGGTCGCCGTCTCCGTCGCGCCACCACAGCAGCACGGCATCCACGACATCCTGATCGTCCTCGTCGAGCATCTGCGACCCGATCAGGTCCTCGATGCGATCCCGCAGATCGAAGTCGACGTCGTCGTCGTAGCCGAACTCCTGCACGATGGCGTCCTCAGGCAGCTTGAGCTCGCTCATCGCGTCGTCTGCGGCGGCCTTGGCCTCGCCCACGTCACTCTCCTTCACCGGGCCCTCCCGCCGGGAGGTGCACCGAAAGACATGCCGCTCAGTCGCGGCCAGTTGTGCTGCCGGATCGCAGGACGCGGTCCGGCCCTCGACGCAACACAACACCTGTTGGCCGCTGCGTGCAAGGCGACTGGCAACCAGAGCCCGTCATTGGCGCTGCCAGCGAACCCGTGACGACGGCTGCGAGCCCACCCGGCCCGACTGTGACCAGAGACGCATGGCAAGTCCCATGACAGGAGGTCAAGGCGTGGACGCACGAGACGGCAGAATGTTGGATGATGGTCTGAGGACTTCCGGCGGGGCGCGCCCCAACATCCGGCGCAGCTGCCGCCAGGACCGCCGCCGCACTCGACGAAGAGAGGTTGATCGTGGCATCCGAGAGCAACAATCACATCCTGAGCGGGCTCACCAGCCAGCTGACCGACTCCAACACGGAGGAGACGGAGGAGTGGGTCGAGTCCCTGAGGGACCTCGTGAAGACCCAGGGCACCGAGCGCGCGCAGTACATCATGCGCGCCCTCCTGCAGGATGCGGGCGCCCAGGGCGTCGGCGTCCCCATGGTCACCACCACCGACTACATCAACACGGTGCCCGTCGACCAGGAGCCGGACTACCCCGGCGACGAGGAGATCGAGCGCCGCTACCGCGCCTACATGCGCTGGAACGCCGCGATGATGGTCCAGCGCGCCCAGAAGCCGGAGATCGGCGTGGGCGGGCACATCTCGTCCTTCGCCGGCGTGGCCACGCTCTACGAGGTCGGCCAGAACCACTTCTTCCGCGGCCCGGATCATCCCGGCGGCGGCGACCAGATCTTCTGGCAGGGCCACTCCTCCCCCGGCAACTACGCCCGCTCCTACCTCGAGGGCCGTCTCAGCGAGGAGGACCTGGACGGCTTCCGCCAGGAGAAGACCAAGGAGGGCCATGCGCTGTCCTCCTACCCGCACCCGCGCATGATGCCGGACTACTGGCAGTTCCCGACCGTCTCCATGGGCAACGGCCCCATGGACGCGATCTACCAGGCCCAGTTCAACCGGTACCTCGAGAACCGCGGCATCAAGGACACCTCCGAACAGCACGTCTGGGCCTTCCTGGGCGACGGCGAGATGGACGAGCCCGAGTCGCGCGGCGTGCTGCAGGCCGCCGCCAACGACAAGCTCGACAACCTGACCTTCGTGGTGAACTGCAACCTGCAGCGCCTGGACGGCCCGGTGCGCGGCAACGGCAAGATCATCCAGGAGCTCGAGGCGTTCTTCCGCGGCGCCGGCTGGCACGTCATCAAGGTCATCTGGGGCCGCGAGTGGGACGAGCTGCTGAAGAAGGACAAGACCGGCAAGCTCGTCCAGATCATGAACCAGACCCTGGACGGCGACTACCAGACCTACAAGGGCGAGTCGGGCGCATTCATCCGCGACCACTTCTTCGGCCAGACCCCGGAGACCAAGGAGCTCGTCGCGGACCTGTCCGACGACGACCTCTGGAACCTCAAGCGCGGCGCGCACGACTACTTCAAGATCCATGCCGCCTACAAGGCCGCCATGGAGTTCAAGGGCCAGCCGACCGTCATCCTGGCGCAGGGCGTCAAGGGCTACGGCCTGGGCCCGCACTTCGAGGCCCGCAACGCCACGCACCAGATGAAGAAGCTGACCGTGGAGGACCTCAAGGCCTTCCGCGATCACCTGCGCATCCCCATCGAGGACGAGCAGCTCGAGGACCCGTACGACGCCCCGTACTACCACCCGGGCATGGACTCCCCCGAGATCCAGTACATGCTGGAGCGCCGCAAGGAGCTCGGCGGGTTCCTGCCCGAGCGCCGCCACGAGCAGAAGGACATCACCCTTCCCTCGGACAAGGCCTACGCCTCGGCCAAGAAGGGCTCCGGCAAGCAGCTGGCCGCCACCACCATGGCGCTGGTCCGCACGCTCAAGGACCTCATGCGCGAGAAGGACTTCGGGCACCGCATCGTGCCGATCGTCCCGGATGAGGCCCGTACGTTCGGCATGGACTCGTTCTTCCCCACGGCCAAGATCTACAACCCCAACGGGCAGAACTACATGCCGGTGGACCGCGAGCTGATGCTGTCCTACAAGGAGTCCGCACAGGGCGTGATCCTGCACCCGGGCATCAACGAGGACGGCGCCACGTCGCAGTTCCTGAACGCGGGCACCTCCTACGCCACTCACGGCGAGGCGATGATCCCGTTCTACCTCTTCTACTCGATGTTCGGCTTCCAGCGCTCCGGCGACGTCTTCTGGGCGGCCGCCGACCAGCGGGCGCGCGGATTCATCATCGGCGCGACCGCCGGGCGCACCACGCTGACCGGCGAGGGCACCCAGCACGCGGACGGCCACTCCCCGATCCTGGCGAACACCAACCCGGCCGTGATCACCTACGACCCGGCCTACGGCTACGAGATCGCCCACATCGTCAAGCGCGGCATCGAGCAGATGTACGGCACCGCCGATGAGGATCACGACGTCATGTACTACCTCACGGTGTACAACGAGCCGATCCAGCAGCCGGCCGAGCCGGAGGACGTCGATGTCGAGGGCATCCTCAAGGGCATCTACCACCTGAAGGCCTCCGAGCAGGAGGGCCCCCGCGCCCAGCTGCTGGCCTCCGGCGTGGCCGTGCCCTGGGCGCTCGAGGCCCAGAAGCTGCTGGCCGAAGACTGGGGCGTGTCCGCCGACGTCTGGTCGGTGACCTCCTGGACCGAGCTGCGCCGCGATGCCATGGCCGCGGAGAAGGACGCGTTCCTGAACCCGTCGGAGGGCGTGCGCACGCCGTACGTCACCCAGGCGCTGGCCGGTGCCGAGGGCCCGATCATCGCCTCGACGGACTACGCCTCCGAGGTCCCGGACATGATCCGCCAGTACGTCCCGAACGATTTCGCCACGCTGGGCGCGGACGACTTCGGCTTCGCGGACACGCGTGCCGGTGCCCGTCGCTGGTTCCACATCGACTCGCACTCGATGGTGGTGCGCGCTCTGCAGATGCTGGCCAAGCAGGGCGAGGTCGACTCGGACGCCCCGCAGAAGGCGATCGAGAAGTACGACCTGCTCAACCCGAGCGCCGGCACCTCCGGCAACGCGGGCGGCGACGCCTGATCAGCTCAGGCGACGGCAGTCGGCAGGAGGCCCGGGGCGCTCGCCCCGGGCCTCCTGTCGTATCCTGGCCGTCATGGCGAAGGACACCTCGACGGACTCCGATTCCCGCTCCGGCGCCGCGCTGCTCGGCGGGAGCCGGTGGATCCGCGGCGCCAAGTCGACCGGCGGCAGGTCTGCGCGCTCGTCCCGACGCAGCGCGTGGCGCGCTGAGCCCATGCCGGGACGCAAGACCCTCGACCGGGTCCGCGCCAACGTGGCGCCGCTGTCGGATGTGGCGATCGACCGGCTGGGCGAGGACCTGCCCTGGTTCGCCGAGCTGCAGCCCAAGGACCGCTCCGAGCTCGGGCTGATGGCCCAGCGCGGCATCGCCGGCTTCGTGACCTGGTGCGAGGATCCGGAGGACGAGAAGTTCCTCCTCACGATGTTCCGCGAAGCGCCCACGGATCTCACCACCGCGATCTCCCTGCACCAGGCCCTGCAGGTGCTGCGCGTGGTGGTCGACGTCGTCGAGGACCGGGTCCCCGAGCTGGCCACGGGAAGCGACGCCGCCGTCCTGCGCGACGGCGTCCTGCGCTTCTCCCGCGACATCGCCTTCGCCGCCGCCGACATCTACGCCCGTGCCGCCGAGAACCGCGGCTCCTGGGATGCCCGCATGGAGTCCGTCGTCGTCGACGGCCTGCTCAGCGGCGAGCGCAGCGAGACCCTGCGCTCCCGCGTGGCCGCCCTGGGCTGGGACTCCAAGGGCCCGGTCACGGCTGTGGTCGGCAGCAGCCCCGAGCAGACCAGCCCGGCCGTGGTGGCCCGCATCCGACGCGTGGCCACCCGGCACGCCTCGGATGCGCTCGTGTCCATCCAGGGCGATCGCCTCCTGCTGATGCTCGCGGACATGCAGCGCACCGACCGCGCCCTGGCCCGGCTCGCCGCCCTGTTCGGCCCCGGCCCGGTCGTCTACGGGCCGGAGGCCGACTCGCTGTTCTCGGTGGTCGCCTCCTCCGAGCCGGCTTCCGCCGGGCTCGAGGCAGCCCATGCCTGGCCCGCCGCCCCGCGCCCGGTGCACTCCGAGGAGCTGTGGCCAGAGCGCCTGATGACCGGGGACCTGCTGGCCCGCGCGGCGATCGTGGAGCAGATCCACGCGCCGCTGGCGGCCTCGACCACCGGGCTCGAGGAGACGCTGTCGACCTACATCTCCGTGGGCCACTCCCTCGAGGCCACCTCGCGCGAGCTCTACGTCCACGCCAACACCGTGCGCTACCGCCTGCGCCGGATCACTGACCTCACCGGCTGGGATCCGCTCGTGCCCCGCGACGCGTTCGTGCTGCACTGCGCGCTGGTGGCCGGCCGGCTCGCCTCCAGCTCCGCCGCGCGCAGCGGCCCCGGCGCAGCTGGAGGCCCCGCACAGCCGCCCCGACCGGCGCGCCAGAGCCCGGGTGAGGCGCCGTCGGAGGCCTTGTAGGGAGTCGACAAAGCTCCGACGGGGCCTTCGTGCGAGCCGCAGGTCGCTGCTCGTCCACCGATCTGGTGGAATTCACGGGTGATTGCGATCCTCTGCCCAGGACAGGGCGCCCAGAAGCCAGGAATGCTCGCCGAGTGGCTGCCGCTGCCCGGCGTGCGCGAGCACCTCGAGCGGCTCTCCCGCGGTGCCGACCTCGACCTCATCCACTACGGGACCGAGGCCGATGCCGAGACCATCAAGGACACTGCGGTCGCCCAGCCGCTGATCGTGGCGGCCGGGCTGGTGGCCGCGCGCCTGCTGCGCAGCGAGCTCGACGGCCGCGACGACCTCCTGTTCGCCGGCCACTCTGTCGGCGAGATCACCGCCTCCGCCCTGGCCGGCGCGTTGAGCGAGGACGACGCCATGAGCTTCGTGCGCACCCGAGCCACCGCCATGGCCCAGGCCTCCGCCGCCACGCCCACCGGCATGTCCGCGGTCCTCTCCCCGCAGGAGGACGTCATCCGCGAGGCCATCGAGGCCGCCGGACTGACCCCGGCCAATGCCAACGGCTCCGGGCAGATCGTCGCCGCCGGCTCGCTCGAGGCCCTCGAGGCCTTCACCGCGAACCCGCCGGAGCGCTCGCGCGTGGTCCCGCTGAAGGTCGCCGGCGCCTTCCACACCGACTACATGGCTCCTGCCCTGGAGCCGCTGCGCGAGCTCGCCGGGTCGCTGTCTCCGCAGGACCCCGCCTCGGTCCTGCTCTCCAACCGCGACGGCCGGGCCGTCGCCTCCGGGCAGGCGAACCTGGAGTCCCTCATCGAGCAGGTCTGCCGCCCCGTGCGCTGGGACCTGTGCATGGAGGAGATGAAGCGCCGCGAGGTCACCCAGCTCATCGAGCTGCCGCCCGCGGGTACGCTCGTCGGACTGGCCAAGCGCGCCATGCGCGGCGTGCCGGCCGTGGCTGTGACCTCGGCCGAGGCCCTCGAGGACGCGCGCAGTGCGCTGTCCTGAGCCCGCGGCCGCGCATCGGTCCACCCACTACTTCCAGGAGACGCCCGCATGGTGACGCTGAACCAGTACACCCCGACCGCCCACTCCCGCATCCTGGGCCTGGGCGCCTCCCGACCGGATGTCACCGTCACGAACGACGACATCTGCCAGTGGATCGAGTCCTCGGACGAGTGGATCCGACAGCGCACCGGCATCGTCACCCGCCACCGCGCCGATGAGTCCACCAGCGCTCTGGACATGGCCCTGGAGGCCTCCCGCGAGGCGCTCGAGGCGGCCGGGATCCAGGGCTCGCAGCTCTCCGCGGTGATCGTCGCCTCGATCTCGCATCCGTACCAGACCCCGTCCATGGCCGCCGTGCTCGCCGATCAGCTGGGCGCCACGCCCGCTGCGGCGTTCGACGTCTCGGCGGCCTGCGCCGGATACTGCTACGGCATCGCCCAGGCCGACGCCCTGATCCGCTCGGGCATGTCCGAGCACGTGCTGGTCGTGGGCGTGGAGAAGCTCTCCGACGTCATCGACAACGGCGAGCGCTCGATCAGCTTCCTGCTCGGCGACGGCGCCGGCGCGGCCGTCGTGGGCCCCTCGCAGACGCCCGGGATCGCCCCCACCGTGTGGGGCTCGGACGGCTCCAAGGCCGAGGCCATCCGCATGACGCACCCGCTGACGGATCTGCGCCTGATCGATCAGGGGCAGCCGCGGCCCTTCCGCGCCGATCTGGCGGACAAGGAGACCGGCGAGATGCCGGCCGACGCCCCGCTGTCGCCGACCCTGCGCCAGGACGGGCAGACCGTGTTCCGCTGGGCCTCCTTCGAGGTCGCCAAGCGGGTCACCCAGGCGCTCGAAGCTGCCGGGATCGGACCCGAGGATCTGGGCGCCTTCATCCCGCACCAGGCCAACATGCGGATCATCGACCAGATGGCCAAGGTGCTGAAGCTGCCCGAGTCGGTCGTCATCGCCCGCGACATCGCCGATGCCGGCAACACGTCGGCGGCCTCCGTGCCGCTGGCCGCCCACCGCCTGCTCAAGGAGCACCCGGAGCTGTCCGGCAAGCCCGCCCTGCAGGTCGGATTCGGCGCCGGACTCGTGTTCGCCGCCCAGGTGGTGATCCTGCCCTGAGCCCTCCGCTGCAGGCCTCGTGCCTGCAGCCAGCGGCTCCCCCGCCTTCCGATCCGCAAGCGGCCGACGACCTCCTCCCGATGAGGCAGTCGTTCGAGGATCGGGCTCCACGCTCAGCGGCCAGCCCGCCCGTAGAGTTGAGACCGCAGTGACAACGTAGATCGCCGGGTTCGCACCGCGAGCCGGAGATCACCGGTCGGCGACCGCCGACCGACGCGATTGGGAACGGCCCTCTCGAGGGCCAGACGAAAGGAAGACAGCATGGCGAGCAAGGAAGAGATCCTGGCAGGTCTGGCCGAGATCGTGAACGAGGAGACCGGCCTGGAGACCGAGGCCGTCCAGCTCGACAAGAACTTCACCGAGGACCTGGACATCGACTCCATCTCGATGATGACCATCGTCGTGAACTGCGAGGAGAAGTTCGAGGTGACCATCCCGGACGAGGAGGTCAAGAACCTCAAGACCGTTCAGGACGCCGTCGACTTCATCGACAACGCCCAGGGCTGATCGGCCCACCGGAACCGCAGGCCGAGCGCGTCGCCGCCCCGTCGTGCCACGGCACGACGCAGGCGGCGCGCCGGCCGCGGACTCCCGGCCCCTCCACCCCTGAGATCAGGAAGCAGCAGCGCACATGACCCGTAAAGCAGTAGTCACCGGACTCGGAGCCACCACGCCCATCGGCGGCACCGTCCCCGAGCTGTGGCGCAACGCCCTGGCCGGAGTCTCCGGTGTCTCCGCGATCGACGCCGAGTGGCTCGAGCTCTACCCCACGAGCTCGCGCATTGCCGCCTCCGTCTCGACCCCCGCCTCCGAGGTGCTCTCCCGCGTGGAGGCCAAGCGCCTGGATCCGTCGGGGCAGCTGTCCCTGATCTCCGCCCGCGAGGCCTGGGCCGACGCTGGCTTCTCCGGCGCCGACGCCGAGCTCTCCGATGAGGTCGACCCCGAGCGCCTGGCCGTCGTGTTCGGCACGGGCATCGGCGGCGCCTGGACCCTGCTCGATGCCTGGGACACCATGCGCGAGCGCGGTGTCCGACGCGTCATGCCCATGACCGTCCCCATGCTCATGCCCAACGGCAACTCCGCCACGATCGGCATGGCTCTGAAGGCCCGCGCAGCCGCCATCACCAGCGTCTCCGCCTGCGCCTCCGGCACCGAGTCCTTCTACCAGGGGCTCATGCTCATCCAGGCCGGCAAGGCCGACGTCGTCGTGGTCGGTGGCGCCGAGTCTGCCAACCACCCCGTGAACTTCGCGGCTTTCGGCGCCATGCAGGCGCTGTCCACCCGAAACGACGAGCCCGAGCGGGCCTCCCGTCCGTACGACATCGACCGCGACGGCTTCGTCATGGCCGAGGGCGCCGGTGCGGTGGTCATCGAGTCCGAGGAGTTCGCCAAGGCCCGCGGCGCCCGCATCTACTGCGAGCTCGCAGGCGCTGGCCTCAGCGCCGACGCCCACCACATCACGGCCCCCGACGACACCGGAGCCGGTGCGGCCCGCGCCCTGCGCGAGGCGCTGCGCGAGGGGGATATCGCCCCCGAGGACGTCATCCACGTCAACGCGCACGCGACCTCCACCCCCAAGGGCGACCTCCCGGAGGCCACCGCCATGCGGGCGGCGCTGGGCGATGCGATCGACGGCATCCCCGTCTCGGCGACCAAGTCCATGACCGGGCACATGCTCGGCGGCTCCGGCGCCGTGGAGGCGATCCTCACGATCAAGGCGCTCACCGAGCGCACCGCGCCGCGGACCATCAACCTGGACAACCAGGATCCCGCGATCGATCTCGACGTCGTGACCGAGACGCGTGAGCTGCGCTCCGGCGACGCGGCGGCCCTGTCCAACTCGTTCGGCTTCGGCGGTCACAACGCCGTGGTGGCCTTCCGCTCCGTCTGAGTCGGCTTCTGCTGCCGGGACGATGCCCGGAAAGCATCGACGGCCCCGCACCTCGAGGTGCGGGGCCGCAGTCGTCGAGTGGCCTTGCAGTGCGATTCAGCGGTGCTCACTCATTCGAGTGGTGCCGCAGTGTGCATCCGACGCCCCGAACGCACATTCCGACGCCCCTCGATTCGGCTGCTCACACGCAGGAGCCACTCGATAGTGGGGAGGCGGAGGGGCTGCTCGTTCCGGGTGAGGGATCAGCGGCCAGGCGTCAGGTCCCGCAGAACAGGCCCGCGAGGCCCGGGACTCTCAGGAGACCCGGTGGAGCCAGCGGACGGGGGCGCCCTCGGCGGCGAGGCGGAACGGCTCGAGCTCCTCGTCCCAGGCCTCGCCCAGAGCCAGCGAGAGCTCGTTGACCACCAGGGCGGGGTTGCCGTGGGAGTTCTCGAAGGCGTAGCGGATGCGGTCCTCGCAGACCACCACGTTGCCGGCGGCGTCGGTGGTGGCGTGGAAGACGCCCAGGTCAGGGGTGAAGGACCAGCGGGATCCGTCGCCTCCGGGCGAGGGCTCCTCGGTGATCTCGAAGCGGATCTTCCCGAGCGTGCGCAGGGCAGAGGCCATCAGCGCGCCGGTCCCGGCCGGTCCGGCCCAGGTGAGTTCGGAGCGCAGAGTACCGGGCTCCGCCTCCTGGGCGGTCCAGTCCAGTGCGGTGCGTCCCCGCGCGAGCGCCTCGAGCGCCCACTGGATATGAGGGCACAGCGCCTGCGGGGCGGAGTGGATGTGAAGCACTCCCCGCGTGATCGTGGTCGACATGACGTGTCCCTCCGACGTGTAGGTGCGTCTTCCCCAACGACCTTCACGAGTTCCAGAAGCGACAAGGACCCTTCAGCCCGCGTCTGCCGATGCGGTTCGATCGGGGAGGATTCGAGGCCTCCGGGATCGTCCCGCGATGAAATTCTCTGTCCTGCGGCGCCCCACCGTGCTGATGGATTCGAGGTCATCAGACATAGGAGCACTCTCATCTTTCTCGATCGATGACTCTGCCGTCAACTCGGCGGCGAAGTGTACGACGGACTCCGACGTCATAAGGACGTCGATGACACCGCGCTTCGGCTCCGCGAGGGGCTCAGGCCCGGGGATGCGCCTGCTGGAAGGCGGCCCCCAGCCGGTCGACCGAGACGTGCGTGTAGATCTGGGTGGTCGACACGGACTCGTGGCCGAGCAGCTCCTGGACGCTGCGCAGGTCGGCGCCGCCGTCGAGCAGGTGGGTGGCCGCTGAGTGCCGCAGCGCGTGGGGGCCCCGGGCGGCAACGTCCGGGCGGGCCGCGAGCTCCCGATCGACGACCTCGCGGATCTGCCGGGTGCCCAGACGACCTCCTCGGGAGCCGAGCAGCAGAGCCGGGCCGCTGGCCGGGGAGCTCAGCTCAGCGCGCCGGCTCAGCCATTGCTCGAGCGCGGCATCGGCCGGCGCGCCGTACGGGACGACGCGCTGCTTGTCGCCCTTGCCGGTCACTCGCAGGGTCCGGCGCTGCCGATCCAGGTCATCGACATCCAGGCCGGACAGTTCCGCGACGCGGACGCCGGTGGCCCATAGCAGCTCGACGATCACCAGGTCGCGGGAGGCCAGCGCCCGGTCCCGCTCCGAGGACTTCGCGTCCTGGGCTCGGGCGGCGAGATCGTCGAGGATCGCCTGCAGGTCGCCGGCGCCCACGACCTCGGGCAGGTGGGAGCCGCGCCGAGGCGCCTTCAGGCGCAGGGTCGGATCTGAAGGCGTGCGCCCGGTCGCGGTGGTCCACCCGAAGAAGGTGCGCAGGGCGGAGGTGCGACGAGCCAGCGTCGACGCCGAGGCCCCGCGCGCATGCAGCTCGGCCAGCCAGCCGCGCAGCACGCTCAGCTCGATCTGCTCCACCGCAGCTTCCCGACGACGGGCCCACGCCAGCAGGAGCTCGAGATCGGCCGTGTACGCCGTGATGGTGGCCTCGCTGCGCGAGCGCTCGAGGCGCAGGTGCTCGCCGAACTGCGCGAGCAGCCGGGACTCGGCTTCGGTGGAGTCGTCAGCCGCTGAGTCGTGCGGTGCGGCGGGGGGCGGACCGGCGTGGGACATGCCTCCGATCCTATGACGGTGCAGGCCGGCCTATCGGATCCTCGGCCTGCGCCACAGGCCGTCGCGCTCCAGGGCCAGGCCGTCGCGCTCGAGGCGGCGCAGGGCACCGAGCAGGAGGCGCACCGGCAGCCCGGTGGCGGAGACCAGGGCGTCGATGCTCGCACCGCTGCGCACGGGCAGGGCATCGGCGAGCATGCGGTCCTGCTGGCTGAGCCCGTCGAAGATCTGCAGCTGCTCGGCCGGTGCGGACTCGGCGACTGCTCCCAGGGGTTCCAGCAGGGACAGGACCTCCTCGACGTCGCTGACCAGGACCGCCGCGCCCTCTCGGATGAGGCGATGGCACCCGGCCGAGGCGGCCGAGTGGATGCTTCCGGGCACGGCACCGACCGGTTTGGAGAGCTGGTCCGCGTGATGCGCGGTGTTCTGCGCCCCGGAGCGCCATCGCGACTCCGTCAGCACGGTCGCCGCCGACAGCGCCGCGATCAGCCTATTGCGGTCCAGGAACCGGTAGCGCGCCGGCATGGTCCCCGGTGGCGACTCGGAGACCACCGTGCCCTCCGCGCACACCCGCTCGAGCAGCTCCTGGTTCCCGCGCGGGTACAGCCGGTCGACGCCGCCGGCCATCACGGCGACCGTGGGGACGGGACCGACCCCGGTGGCCAGAGCAGCTCGGTGCGCCGCCTCATCCACCCCATAGGCTCCGCCGGAGACGATCGTGCGACCGCGCGCGGCCAGGGCCCCCGCCAGATCGAAGGTGATGCTGCGCCCGTAGCTGGTGACGTCCCGGGAGCCGACGATGGCCACAGCGTCCTGCGGCCATCTCCGCAGCCCTGTGCGTCGCCCGCGGCCCCACAGCGCCACCGGCACCTGCAGACCGAGCTGGTCGAGCTGGGCCGGCCAGTCGTCGTCCTCGGGAACGCACAGCCAGCCTCCGACGTCCTCCAGAGCGCGTCGATCGGCATCGATGTCCACGACCGCGGCCCGGGCCTTCCAGCGCTGCGCTGCCGAGCTCATGGTCCCACCCACCGCCCCCGGGGCGCGCTGCACCGCCTGGGTCAGCGCCAGGCCCTCCTCGGCGCTCAGGTGGCGGCCGGTGGACACGATCTCCCAGGAGACGACGGGGCCCAGCGCGCTGATCAGCATATGGCCGATCGCGTCCCGCGGCTCGATCACCCGGGACAGGCACGCTCGCGCTCGACGGATGAGCTGCTGGTCCTCGACGGTCATGGCGATCTCCTGATCCGGTGCATGAAGGTGGCGGTTCACGACAGGGAGCTGGCGCGGAAGTGCAGGGCGGTGTCGACGTCGTCGGAGCTGGGGCCGTCGCGGGCCTCCAGGTCGGCCAGCGTCCAGGCCACGCGCAGCACCCGGTGCATCCCGCGCGCGGTCAGCGCACCGCGCTCCATCTCCCGCTCGAGACCCGCCGTCACGGAGGCTGGGCTGCGCAGGGGCCCGCTGAGCAGGGAGGACGTCAGCTCGGCATTGGTGCGCAGCCCGTGAGGGCGCAGCCGCTCGGCCTGGACGGCACGCGCTGCCGCCACCCGCCGCGCCACCTCTGCACTCGACTCCCCCGCCTGCCCGGCAGTGAGCTCGGCATAGCTCAGCGCCGGGACCTGCAGCCGCAGATCCACCCGGTCCAGCAGCGGTCCCGACAGCTTCCCGAAGTACGCCCGGCGCTGGGCCGGCGTGCACCGGCAGTCCTCACCCTTGCCGCTCGAGCGACCGCACGGACACGGGTTGGCCGCGAGGACGAGCTGGAAGCGCGCGGGATAGGTGGCGCTCGCGCTCGAGCGGTCGATCCGCACGTCGCCGGTCTCCAGGGGCTGGCGCAGGGCATCGAGCACTCCGCGGTCGAACTCGGGCGCCTCGTCCAGGAACAGCACCCCGCGATGCGCCCGGGACACCGCACCGGGCCGGGGAATGCCGGAGCCACCGCCGAGCAGCGCCGCGGCCGAGGTCGAGTGGTGCGGAGCCTCGAACGGCGGGCGACGGATCAGCCGCCGCCTGGGCCCCACCCGCGTCTCCAGCGAGCGCACGGCGGTCACCTCGGTGGCCGCCTCATCGTCCAGCTCCGGCAGGATGCTCGGCAGACGGGAGGCGAGCATGGACTTGCCAGCCCCCGGAGGTCCGGTCAGCAGCAGGTGCAGGGATCCGGCCGCTGCGATCTCCAGTGCCATGCGTGCTTCCGCCTGACCGGCCACATCGCACAGGTCGGGAAGCGGTGCCTCCTCCTCGTCTGCGACGCCGACCGAGGTGGCGGCCTGGCTGGCTGGTCTGCGCAGCGGCCGCGGATCCGCGCCGAAGTCGGCGGCGGCATCGGCCAGGCAGTCATAGGCGCGCACCTGGGCCCCGGTCACCAGCGCGGCCTCCTCCGCGTTGGCCGTGGCGACGACGACCCGGTCGTACCCGGCGCGCACCGCAGTCAGCACGGCGGGAAGCACCCCGCGCACGGGTCGCAGCGCTCCGTCCAGGGAGACCTCCGCCAGGTAGACCACACCGGGCGGGGCTGCGAGCTGTCCGTCGGCCTGCAGCGCGGCCATGGCGATCGCCAGGTCGAAGCCGCTGCCGCGCTTGGGCAGCGTGGCAGGGGAGAGGTTCACGGTGATGCGCCGCGGGCTCAGGGGGATCCCGGCATTCCGGGCGGCCGAGCGCACGCGGTCGCGGGATTCCTGGACCGAGGCATCCGGCAGTCCCAGGATGGTGAACGCCGGGATCTGCGAGCCGATGTCCGCCTCGACCTCCACGACCGTGCCCTCCAGCCCGATCAGCGCCACCGACAGGCTGCGCGCGTAGCCCGGACCGCTCATGCTGACCCCCTCCGATGCCCCGGACCTCCCGGGTGGCCTCAGGATGGGTCACTGACCGGCTCGTCGGATCTCGACCGAGCCGATGCAGGAGGGCTCGTCCCGGAGGCGGCAGAAGCATCAACCTGTGGAGCCGCGACGCCCGCGCGGTTCCACCTCCCGGCATCCGGCCGGGTCTCCGGCCTCCGGTCGCCGGCATCCGGTGCCCGGCCGCGGCGGCGAGGCTCCTCCCCGGCTCGTCGCCGGCAGCTCGGGCTCCGCAGATGCTGGTCGCGCCCGGGTGCCGCGGCTCAGTGCAGCCCCGCGCGGTGCTCCAGCCGGACCCGCTCGTGTTCCGGGCCGCCGAGCAGCAGCACGGCGATCACATCCACTCGCCGAGCGGCCGTCCAGCCCCGCTCGCCCGCCCAGGCCGCAAGCAGAAGGTGCAGCCGCCGCAGCCTGATCTCATCGACCGCCTCGAACGGATGGCCATAGTAGGTGCCGCGCCGCGTCTTGACCTCCACGCCCACGAGCACGGCCTCACACTGCACGATCAGGTCCAGCTCCCCGCGCACGCCGTGGTGCGTCGGCCGGGCACGCCAGTTGCGCTCCAGCACCTGGGCCCCGCGACGCACCAAGAAGGCCTCGGCCAGCCGCTCCCCCTGCTCCCCCAGCTGCAGCCTCGATCCGCTGCTCTCCTTCGGCATGAGCTCCCCCGTCCGTCGTCGTCCCTTGGGGCCCAGGATGACGACACCCGCACGGGCGGACCAGAGCCGCCCTGCGGCTGTGGACGAGGTTCAGCTCGGAAGACCGAGCTTCCAGCTGCGCCGGTGGTGCTCGGTGACCCCGCGCTCGAGCAGGGCCGCTCGGTGCGCGGCGGCGCCGTAGCCCTTGTTGCGCGCCCATCCGTAGGCCGGGTGCTCGGCATCCAGAGCCTGCATCAGGGCGTCCCGCTCCACCTTGGCCAGCACGGAGGCACCGGCGATCGAGGCGCAGGTCATATCGCCCTTGACCTGTGTGCGCACCGGACCGTCCCATGCAGGGGCCGCATCGGAGTCTGCGGCCAGCGCCAGCAGGTCGCTCGGCGCGCTGAGCCAGTCATGGGAGCCGTCGAGCAGCACGAGGTCCGGCTGCGCCGTCGGGTCCAGGTCCTCCAGCGCCCGTCGTCCGGCCAGGCGAAGAGCCCCGACGATCCCCAGCGCGTCGATCTCCGACGGCGAGGCCATGCCCACCGCCGAGCCGACGGCCCACGAGCGGATCTGCGGCACCAGCTCCTGGCGCACGGCCGGGCGCAGCAGCTTGGAGTCGCGCACGGCGCTCGGCGCCCCGGGCGTCGAAGCGGAGACGACCGCCACGCCGACGGCCACCGGACCGGCCAGCGCCCCGCGACCCACCTCGTCCATGCCCGCGATCAATGCGCCGGCGGGAAGAGCCTCGAGCAGGGAGCGCTCGAGCTCGAGTGTGGGGGCCGCGCTCACCGCCACGGCGGCTGGGGGCCGAGAGCTGCGGCCCGGGACTCGTCGTAGACCCAGGTGCCGTCCGGCAGCGGCCCCATGCGATCCAGCGGCCAGCCGACGACGAACGCGGTTCCCTCGACCCGGTCGTGGCTCACGAAACCCTGATCGGTGTTGAGCACATCGCGGGAGTCGTGCGAGACGGAGCGGTAGTCGCCCAGCACGAAGTACTGATCATCCGGGACGATGACGTCGAACTCGATGTCGGAGGCGATCTCACCGGGGTGCAGGTAGGCCTCGGCCTCGTCGATCGGGACCTCGTTGACCATGATCCGCCCCTGGGCGTCGCAGCAGGAGACCCGGTCGCCGCCGACCCCGACCACCCGCTTGACGTCGTGGTCCAGCGAGCGATCTGGGGACAGCCCGAAGAAGGACAGGGTCTGCTGCACGGGATTGGCCTCGCGTCGGTCCACGGGGCTCGCCGGGTCGCCGTCGAGGCGCCGGAACACGATGACCTCACCGCGATCAGCACCGGAGACCGTCAGATCCAGCACGTTGGCGAACACCCGGTCCCCTGGCCGCAGCGTCGGCTCCATGGCCTCATCGGTGACCAGATATCCGCTGACCAGCACGTGCTGGGACACGAACGTCATCAGCAGGCCGGCCATCACCACAGTCGCGACATCGCGGGCCGACTGCATGCCGCGGCTGCGCTCGGGCTGCGACGCATCCGCGCCTCGCACGCGGCGACCGGTGCGCCTGCGGTACATGGGCACGCCGTCCGAGCGCACCGCAGGAGCGCCCCTCAGGCCCTCCCACTGGGCGGGCGCCGAGACCTCCGCCTTCTCCTGCTCGGGAGGCGATGAATGCGACGACGGCGAGCCGGTCATCAGGACGGGTCGGGGACGTCGGCGAAGGTGTCGGAGGGGTTCGACAGCCAGGTCCACCGATCGATAGGCCACAGGATCGAGAAGGCCGAGCCCACCACGTCGTCGTGGCTGACGAACTCGGTGCCCTGCTCGATGTGGTACCGGGAATCGGCGGAGGCCGAGCGATGATCGCCGAGCACGAAGTAGCTGTCCTCCGGGACGGTGACCTCGAACGGGATCTCCGAGGGCTCGTCGCCCTCGTACAGGTAGGGCTCGTCCAGCTCCTGCCCGTTGACCGTGATCCTGCCGTCTGCGGAGCAGCAGGTGACGGTGTCGCCCTCGGTGCCGATGACGCGCTTGATCAGGTACTGCTTGGAGCGATCGGGCGCCAGCCCCACGAACTCGAGGCCCTGGCGCACGGGGTTCGAGGAGGTCTCGGCGGCCGGCAGCCAGCCCTGGGTGTCCTCGAAGACGGCGATGTCCCCGCGCTCGAGCGGTCCCGCCCACGGCTCGGCGACGTTCACGCCGATCTTGTCCTGCAGCTGCAGCGTGTTCTCCATGGACCCGGAGGGGATGTAGAAGAGCCGGAACAGGAACGTCTTGAGCAGGAAGGAGATGATCAGGACCACCAGGATCGTGATCAGGATCTCCTTGAGCATGCCGCCCGACGAGCCGCTCTTCTGCGCCTTCTCGGGGGTGCTCGACGCGGGCTGATCGCTCACAGGCAGTGCTTCCTTCCGGACAGGGGGCCGCAGCGCGGTTCGCCGCGCGTCGGTCGATGGATCAGGGGAGGTCCCGACCGGGGGGCCAGACGACGGCCACCGGTGTCCCGAGCACTCTATCCGCCCGGACCAGGCCTCCGCCCGGTGCGCCGAGCAGTGACCGGGAATCCACGGAGACCGATCGGTGATCGCCCAGCAGCCACAGGCGTCCGTCCGGCACGACGACCTCGAACTCGGTCTCGCTGGGGGCATCGCCCGGGAACAGGTAGGGCTCCTCGAGCGGCTCCCCGTTGACCGTGAGGCGGCCGTCGGCAGCGCAGCAGGCCACGGTGTCGCCGGGCACCCCGATCACTCGCTTGACGAAGATGTCGTCCGTCGGTCGGATCCCCGCCCAGCTGGCCAGCCGCTGACCCGCCTCCACCAGGGGCGGGTCAGCGTCGACGGGGGCGAACGACCCGCGTCCGTCGAAGATCACGAGGTCCCCGCGCTGCAGCTGCGAGGCATCGACCATCTGATCGGAGAGGATCCGGTCCCCCGGCTCGATCGTGGGCTGCATGGACTGCGAGCCGACGTAGTAGATGTCGAGCACCCATGTGCGCACGCCGATCAGCACGACGAGCGCGGCGATCACCGCCACGAGCACCAGCCGCCAGCCGCGGCTCCAGCGCTCGAGCAGGGACGTCCGCTGCGGATCGGAGGGACCCTGAGACGACGAGGACCCGGCCGGAGCCGGGTCCTCGTGCGTGCTGCGCTCAGCCAATCGATCGGCTCCCCGCGACGGCCCCGCCCCGAGGGGCGCGGCATGCCATGGGGAGGGTGATCAACGCTTCTCGCGGATGCGAGCAGCCTTGCCGTGGCGATCGCGCATGTAGTACAGCTTGGCCCGGCGGACGTCGCCGCGGGTCAGGACCTCGATCTTGTCGATCACCGGCGAGTGCACCGGGAAGGTGCGCTCCACGCCGACGCCGAAGGAGACCTTGCGGACCGTGAAGGTCTCGCGGACGCCCTGGCCCTGACGGCCCACGACGAAGCCCTTGAACACCTGCACACGAGAGCGATTGCCCTCGATGATGTTGACGTGCACGTTCAGGGTGTCGCCCGGCCAGAACTCGGGGATGTCGCTGCGCAGCGACTTGGCATCGAGATCATCAAGGATGTTCATGGTGCTTCTCCTGGCGGACACCGCAGGTCGCCCGCGTGAGGTCTTCGGCACAGCGCTGGCCCTGACGGGCATCCCGTGGGCTTCGCGTGCCGCGAGTCGTGTGCTTGCCGCCGATCACCATGGAGGGATCAGGCGGTGCGTGCGCTGTTGAGGTCGCTCTTCCCCCTGCGGCAGGGGCGTGCCCAGCGCACACGCGAGCGACCATTATGCCACAGCGGGCCGCCGAACTCACGCTGCGCGGCCCGGGGATTCACTGCGCGGCTCCCGGCTCCCAGCCCAGCTCCTGGAGCACCGCGCGGTCGTGCTTGTCGAGCGTCTCCGGATCCAGCTGCTCGAGAAGGTCGGGACGCCGAGCGGCCGTGCGCCGCAGCTGCTCGTCCCGTCGCCAGCGCGAGATCTTGGCGTGATGGCCCGAGAGCAGGACCTCGGGGATGGGCCGATCCCGCCACAGGGCTGGCTTGGTGTAGACGGGGTACTCGAGCAGCCCGTCCGAGTGCGACTCCTCCACGAGGGACTCCGGGTTGCCGATCACCCCGGGCACCAGGCGGGCGATGGCCTCGACCATGGCCAGCACGGCGACCTCTCCCCCGTTCAGGACGTAGTCGCCCAGGGACATCGGCCGGACCTCGAAGCGCTCGTGCGCCCAGTCGAGCACGCGCTCGTCGATCCCCTCGTAGCGTCCGCACGCGAAGACCAGGTGCTCGCGCCCGGCCAGCTCGTAGGCGGTCGACTGTCGGAAGACCTCCCCCGCCGGAGACGGCACGACCAGCACGGGACGCGGCCGCTCGACCTGGCCCGCGTCCGATGACTCCAGGACGCCCTCGAGCGCGCGCGCCCACGGCTCGGGCTGCATGACCATGCCCGCCCCGCCGCCGTAGGGCGTGTCATCGACGGTGCGGTGCCGGTCGGTGGTGACCTCCCGCAGGTCGGTGACCGTCAGGTCCAGGAGGCCGTCGCGCCGGGCCTTGCCGATCAGCGACAGGTCGAGCGCGGCCAGGTACTCCGGGAAGATGCTGATGACGTCGAGCTTCACGGGCGCTGGCCCTGGGTCTGCCCGGGAAGCTCGACACCGCTGAGATCGGCCGGCTCGCCGGTCTCGGCAGCGCGTTCGGCGGCCTCGCCCTCGGTGCCCTGCGATGCCTCCAGATCCAGCAGACCGGGCGGCGGGTCGATGACCACGCGCGCCGCGTCGGGGTCGACCTCGAGCACGATCTGCTCGACGAACGGCACCATGCCCTCCTGCCCGTCCGCCAGCTCGAGCTCGAGCAGGTCCTGGGCCGGCAGAGTCCGCAGCCCGGTGACCCTGCCGACCGCGGCGGGCTCGCGCCCCTCGGCCTCGGCGCGCTCCAGCTCGGCGGCCAGCACGACGTCCAGTCCGAGCAGCTCGTGCTCGTACCAGGCGTCGTCGTCCTGGTCGTCGTCCTCGGACTCGGCCCACAGGCGGGACTCGCGCAGCAGCTCCGCGGCATTGCGGTCCTTCACGGAGGTGAAGCCGAGCACCATGACCGACTTGTTCCACCGGGCCGAGGAGATCTCGAGGGTCCCGGTCGGCGCGAGTCGGGCCGCCTGCTCGGTGGCGGCCTCGAGCTGCAGGACGGCGCCGGGCGCGCAGCGCCCCTGGGGATCGTCGGTGAACAGCTGGACGGTGACTTCGCCGCGGATGCCGTGCGGCTTGCCGATGCGGGCGACCTGGACCTTCACGCAGTGCTCCTTGCGCACGGGATGCCCGTGCCGATGGTTCGTGGCCCCTCGCTGAGGAGGGGGCGGGATGACGACGGCCCCCGCGCCCTTGCGGGACACGGGGGCCGTGTTCGGTGCACGATCGCTCGTGCCGGATCCGTGCGGACCCTCTCGCCTCAGCGTCGGCGGTCGGTGTCGACCACGTCGACCCGCACGCCCTCGGACTCGGACAGGGCGCTGATCACGGTGCGCAGCGAAGCCGCCGTGCGGCCGTGGCGCCCGATCACGCGACCGAGGTCATCCGGATGCACGCGCACCTCGAGGGACTCGCCGCGTCGACCGTTCTTGGCGGTGACGTCGACGTCCTCGGGGTTGTCCACGATGCCGCGGACCAGGTGCTCCAACGCGTCGGCGAGCATGATCACTCGGCCTTCTCAGCCTCAGCCTCGGCGGTCTCCTCCGCGGCGCCCTCAGCCGGAGCATCCTCGGACTCGGCGGAGTCCTCGGTCTTCTCGGCCTTGGGGGTGATCGCCTCGGGGATGATCACGGAGCCCTTGTCCTCGGCCACGAAGGCGGCCTTGGACTCCGGCTGCTGCAGGGTGCCCTCGGCGCCCGGCAGGCCCTTGAACTTCTGCCAGTCGCCGGT